>QWCY01000383.1_pt1 | contig 74191 bp, 72 predicted proteins | sample 1972631 | NCBI WGS metagenome assembly QWCY01 (sample SAMN09866696, study PRJNA288562) | Human gut metagenome isolate pre1_stool, whole genome shotgun sequencing... | isolation source: gut | host: Homo sapiens | place: USA: California
TATTATATCGGGACGTGCCTGCAAATAAGGCTTGTCATCTGAAGGAAATTCTTTTGTTTTCGGGTCTGAAAAAGCATTTGCATAACTTTCCGTGTATCCGCCTGCTGTTGATGAATATTGTGCAAGGATTAAATCCCAGTTATAAATTGCGACAATCCCTTCTGTTTCTTCAACAGCCTGATTTGATAAAGTTTTTTCGCTGTTTGCGCCGTAATAAACCTGACTGGCAACGCTGTCTACAACGTCGTAATTCGGAGATGATTTAGTACGCGGTGAAAGAACGTAATTTCTTGCAGCAACGCTCTGTGCTTTTAATGCTTCAAGCCCGAAGTGTACAGGCATTTCATTAGGAACAACGCCTTTTAAATAATCTTCAACTTCAATCATATTAACAAGGTTAAATGTGCCGTTGTTATTTTTTACAAGTTCAAATGCTCCGTGGTATAAAGCTTGCCTGCCTGCTCTTTTAAGACCGCTTACTCCCAGTAAGCCAAAGTTGCTGGTGATTTGGACAGGTCCTTCAACCGTTTCGGGAAACATGTTTCCGCCTGCATAGATATTAAATTTACCGTCCTTCAACGAAATTTTAATTTCCTGATTTGGTGCGTAATTCCCGATAAGAAGCCTGTTGTCGTATATTTGTGTATCACCTGTTCCGAATACGGTTATTTCTTTATATTGATAGGTGCCGAAGTTTTGTGTACCTATACCTACACGAACAACTTCCGATGACGGAGCGTTTTGTGAAATTGCAGCTTCTCTTGCCGCCTGCAGTGTCGATGCCGGAATTTGAGGAAAGGTTACACTAAAACCTGCTTGTGTACAAATTAGTAATGTGAATAAAACTATAGCTGATTTTTTCATAAATATATTATATGACAAATATGGTTATATGTTTATATTTAAAAGTTGCTCAAGTTCAATGTCCAAAAATTCGGCAATATCAATTAATTTTCCGATAGAAAAATTTTGAGTGCCTGTTTCAAGTTTTGCTATATAGCTCCAAGATTTATCCATAAGTTCGGCAAAGTCTTCCTGGGTTAATCCCTTTGCTTTCCTTGCGTTACGGATATTTCTGCCTATTATTTTATATACTTCTTTTTTATTAAGCATCCTTAAATTATAACCGCATATTGACATATAAATGTATTGATATATAATTATATATACATATATATGAATAAAATTGAGGATTATATGTTTAAAAAAGCGTTTACATTGTCAGAAGTATTAATTACTCTTGGTGTAATTGGTATTGTATCAGCAATGACAATGCCTGTTATTTTGGGTAAAATTGAAAAATATGTTTTAAAAAATCAAATAAAGAAAAGTTATTCTATGTTTTCTCAAATTCAACAGAAACTCCTTTTTGAATTTGATGATGTTTTAAATAATCCTGCTTCGGGGCAGGATTCTGCGTTTGGTTATGAAGCTTTTAATACTGCTGTAATCGAAAATTTAAAGGTTGTTAAAGTTTGTAAGGGAAATGCACTTGCAAATGGTTGTATTCCAAAATATCAGGGATTAAATGTTTCTCTGTGCTCCGGTTTTAACGAAAATTCTGTTTATAACAAGCAGACTGTTTATATTTTATCTGACGGTTCTTTTTTAATCCCGTACAATATGGATTGGCGGTCATTGTGGCTTGTAGATGTTAATGGCAAAAAAGGTCCAAATAAAGCCGGATATGATTTGTTTGATATGAGCTACGATTCATCTGATAAACGATTGACCATGAGAGGGGTTGGCTGTCTAAATCAGGACAAATCCATTAAGGGAGGACTTGACGATTTTAAAGATATAGACAAATGGTAAATAAATTATTTTACTTCCCACACTGTGCCTTCTTTTAAGTCTTTCAAAACTATGTTTATTTCATCAAGAGCAATCCTGATTTTATCTGCAATGTCCCAATTTTTTGCATCTCTGGCTTCTTTTCTGAATGCAATAATTTCTTCCATTGAGTTAAAACCTTTTTCTAATTTTTCAGATACATGTTTTACTGCCTGTTTTAATTCTTCTTCTGATAATGTCGGTTTTTCAAATGTAAATCCCAATACGCTTGCCAGTTTATACAGAACAGTAAACGCATTTTTATCATCTTTATTTGCTTTATTTGTGAGTTCGAAAAGAACTGCCATAGCTTTGGAAGTATTCAAGTCGTCATCCATTGCTTCAACAAATTGTTTGTATTCATCTGTTTGAGTAATATCCAAATCTTCATTAATTTTTGTACGTTTTGCATTAAGCATACGTTTTACACCTGCCTGAGCCGATGATAATGCTTCATCGGAAAATTCCACAGGCATTCTGTAGTGATTTGTTAATATGAAAAATCTGATAGTATTGGCATCATATTTTTTCAAAAGTTCATCAATTGTTAGGAAATTACCTAAAGATTTAGACATTTTTTCTTTGTTGATAGTTACAAATCCGTTATGAAGCCAATAATTAACAAACTTACATCCGTTTGCGCATTCGGACTGGGCAATCTCGTTTTCGTGGTGAGGGAATATTAAATCAGCTCCGCCAGCGTGAATGTCAATTGTTTTTCCTAAATATTTTCTGCTCATTGCGGAACACTCAATATGCCATCCGGGACGCCCTACACCCCAAGGTGATTTGTAGCCGAATTTTTCATCCTTTTTCCAGAGTGCAAAATCAAGCGGGTCTTCTTTATGCTCCCCGACTTCTATTCTTGCGCCGCTTTCAAGCTGGTCTATAGGCTGTTTGGAAAGACTGCCGTATTGAGGAAATTTTTTTACTCTGAAATAAACATCGCCGTCTGCTTCGTATGCAAAGCCTTTATTGATTAAGTCTTTTACAATGGAAATCATTTCGCCCAGAGTTTTTGTTGCAAAAGGTTCAATATCGGGCTTTAAGGTATTAAGAGCTTTCATACTTTCAGCGAAAGCCTTGTACCAGTATTGAGAAACTTCTTCAGGTGTTTTATTTTCTTTTTCCGCTTTTTTAAGTATTTTATCGTCAACGTCAGTAACGTTTCGGCAATATGTTACATCATACCCCTTAAACTTCAAATATCTGTATAACACATCCCATGTAATATAACATCTTGCGTGCCCTAAGTGTGCAAAATCATAAACGGTAGGTCCGCATACATACATTTTAACTTTATTTTCTTCAATAGGTTTAAAATCTTCAACTTTATTCGTATAAGAATTATGCAATTTCATATAAAAAAATCCCTCTTTTTTTATAATTTTACTACAAAAATTACACATGTTAACTAATGTAAACAAAATTGTTAAGTACGGCAATTTGATATGTCAAAAATATTTATTAAGTATATACGTAATAGTTGAACAACATGAGGAGATATTCTATGGTAAAACCTGTAAGCGGTGCAAACAACGGAAAAGCCCCTGACGGCTACAACAAAGTTACAATGTATGATGAAAAGTCTAAAAAGACTAAGACATATTTTGTTCCGGTCGGGCAAAATTTAACGGTTAACGGCAAGACTTATGATCTTGATAAATCTAGAGGCAGTGAACAAGTTTTTAAAGGTAATGCAGAACAAACTAAATTCAACCTGATGGGACTTGCATTGGAACATATGGATGTAAACCGCGACGGGCGAATTGATACAAAAGATACAGACGGCGATCTCGCAGGTAAAATTAATAAAGATTTAAATAATACGCCATATTATGTAAAACACAATGATATCTTTTCAGATGCCGGAATTAATAAAGGTGAAGGCGGTGTTGTTTTCAGTCTTGACGGAGAGGGACAATTCTTCGGCGTTGAAATTGAAAAGAAAAATGAATAGTTAAAAAGAGGTCTTTAAAGACCTCTTTTTTTTAGCATATCGAAAATTTGAAAAACCGGTTTTACTAAATCCTGCACAGGGCAAACCTCATCAAGTTCAAGTGTTATTGCCGGGATTTGTCTTTCGATGCCTGCATAAGTTCCGAAACTTCCGGGGGTAGGATATCCGATACTTTCCTCAACAGGATAATTTATAATTTGAGAAATCTTTTCCGAAATTTCTTTTGCAGGACCGTCGTAATTTACTACCTTATACGGTGCATGTAATGTAAGTATTAACTCCGGCTTAAATTCATCAATAGTATCTATAAGAAACCGTGTTTCGATTTCGCTTCCCGCGCTCATACCGCCGAAAAACTCGTTTTTTTCGGTTAATTCCCAATTTTTTGTCGGAAAATTTCTGTTTAAATCAACTCCGTTAGCATTTGTTCTTTTCCCGAGCTGTAAACCGTCAGGATTTAAGCAGGGAATGAATAATAGCCCTTCCGCATTATTTATCTTCAAGTATTCATCAATAAGATATTTCCCCTGCGGTTCATCACCATGAAAGACGCCTATAATAAGAGTTTTACCCTTACCGTCAATAAGTTCTATTTTATTTCCCAGTTTTGTTAATATTGATTTATTCAAAGAGTGCCTCTATAAATTCTTCCGAATTAAATGTTTTTAAATCTTCCATTTTTTCACCGACTCCGACAAGTTTTACAGGAAGTTTAAGCTCTTTTGCAACAGCAAGAATAATTGCACCTTTTGCAGAACCGTCAAGTTTTGTAAGTGCAACCGAGGTTAAATTAACAGCTTCTGTAAACACTTTTGCCTGCTGTAAACCGTTTTGCCCCGTATTTGCATCCAGTACAAGAATGCATTCACGCAATGCATCAGGTGCTTTTTTGTCTATAACAGACTTAATTTTTTTCAATTCTTCCATAAGGTTAAACTTGTTTTGCAGGCGTCCTGCCGTATCAACAAGAATTACATCGTAATTTTCTTTTGAAGCTTTTTCTATGGCTTCATAAACAACAGATGCGGGATCGGCTTTATCGCGTCTTACAATATCGGCTCCTGCACGTTTTGACCATATATCAAGCTGTTCTTCAGCTGCTGCACGGAATGTGTCGCCTGCTGCTATAAGAACTCTTTTCCCTTCATTTTTGAATTTATAAGCAAGTTTTCCGATAAGAGTAGTTTTTCCTGCTCCGTTTACGCCGGTTATGAAATAAATGTTAAGTCCGTCTTTATATTCAAGCTTATTGCCGCCTGCATTTTTAAGAACTTTCAAAAATTCGTCTTTAAGATATTTTTTAACCTCCGAAGGTTTAATTTTTGTCTGATTTCGCAGTCTGTCAACGAGTTCGGATGCGTAATTTACACCCAGATCCGCGCTGATAAGCATATCTTCCATATCGTCAAGTACAAATTCCGAGAATTCTTCTTCATTTTCCACAGAATTGACAATATTTCCGACAAGCACCTGCGCCGTGTTGGAAACCGTTTCTTTTAGGTTATTAAATTTATCTTTAAAAAATTCGAACATTTTTAGCCAATTCCGTAATCAACGATTACTTTTGCTAAAATTCCGTTGATGAATGAAGCACTGTCGTCCGTTGAATATTTTTTTGCAAGTTCAAGAGCTTCATCAACAACAACTTTCATTGGAGCGTCTTTTATATATAAAAGTTCAACAATAGCAATTCTTAAAATATCTTTGTCCATTTTTACAAGACGTCCCAAATCCCAATTTTTAGCATATTTTTGAATAATATCATCCACTTCTTTATGATTTTTCTGGAAATATTCGGCAATATCGATTGCATAATTTTTTACGTCATTTTGAGCATCTAAAGTTGTAAATTCTGCAATTTCCAATGCAAGCATAGCTTTTTCCGCAATGTCAATCATCTCGTTAATTCTGCCTGTCATATCAGAAGTCATTGGAAGCGGTACGGGGATATTGGCAGCCCCTATAGGTCTGCTAAGGTTAATTTCCGCATCAGCTTCATAATTGTCAATCTGATCTCTCATTACTATTAATGAACCGAGTGCGGTTTTAAGTTCGTCACTTGCACTGCTCGTCAAAATCCTTACCGATTTTAAAATGATATCTTGTAAATCTTCTTTTGAATAATTTGTTATTTTTTTATCAAATTGGGAAAATAATATAAACGCCAATTCTCTTGCTGCTCTGCGCGCTTGCATATATATACCTCTTTTTCATTTAAATACTTTTACAGGTCTAATGCTAGCATGAAAAATATTTATCTACAAGAAGTTTTGCTGTCGGAAAAAGCATTTTCAAATCCGTTTAATTTGCTTTTAACTGATATAATTTCCTGAATAAGAAGCGAGCATAGATTTTGGCTGTCTTTAATATCATAGTCACAGTTTTCAAGAAGGGTTTGATTTAGAACTTTAGCGACTGTTTCAATTTTATCAAATTGGCATAAAATAACAGATAATTCGGTTTCAAGTATTTCAAATTTATTCTTTTCCATTTTTGAACTCTCCGACAATATATTAGTATAACATTGGAAACGGAATATTAAATTACCCGACCGGTTACAATTTGTTAAAATTTTTTAATAAATTACGAAATGTAACAAAAGATTTACAAATGCCTGAAATGCAGTTATACTGCCTCATAGGATAGGATAGGATAGGATAGGCGGGGCATTATAAAGTTTTTTGGGGATAATCCGACATTTATTTTGCAGCAAGTCAAGGAGCATTTATCAATGGGATTATCCGCAGGTCAAGCCAGATTATTAACATTAACGGGACGCAAATCGGACTGTGAATTTGCATCAATGAAACTATCTCATCAGAAGATCGCTCTGTCTCGTGCTTTGGCAGATATCTCTAATGAATATCAGAATTCCTTGGATCAGACTAAATTGATTTATGATTATTACGGTACCGGTGATACAACAACACCATTGTCTTATAGTCTTTTAATGAGCCCTTCTGCATTAAACGATTATATGCCAACGACAATAACAGATGCCTTAGGCCGCGTAACATTAAACAGCAAATATGCTGCAGCAGCTCGTGCCGCAGGTATTCCTCAGGAAGGTTTAGGCACTTTACCCTCAGAAGGTATGCGAAATGCTTTTATTGAGGGTTTGTATACCAGCGGTTTAATAAGTAAAAAATTATCAGAAACAATTTTGGGTTTACCTTATAACCAGAAGGCAGGGTTCGGCGGCGGAGCAACTGTTGCTATTAAAACAGAAGATGTAACTTTAGACGAATTGTCAGACATGTTGAATGAAATAGCTGTTTCACCTTTAGATAGTAATTATAATAGCGAGTATACCAGAGGCTTGTCTCTTTTAAATGTAGACGAACACACTATCGCAAGTGAGGGAGATCCGCCACCAAAGATTGCTGAAAAATATCGCGATCCTTTCAGACGTAAGCCTGCTGATGGTATGGAGTATACTGCGACCAATAACTCTCAGGTTACTCTTGGAGATATATTAAACGGAAATTATATTTTAACATCTTATAGCAAAGATGACCGTAACAGTGCTTTTGGTTATGAAGGAGGTCCAATAGATGCAGTCGTAAATTCATCATTCTGGACAGAGATGTTTGATGCTCTAGAATCCTTGTTAGATACAGGAACAACAGAATCACAAGCGGCATTAAGATACGCAAGAAATGAAATAGAAAAAATGATTTCAAATAATTGCGACAAAACTAAAGGACCCGGAGCATTCGGCAGTGATGACCACTCTGAAGATACCAAGGGGCAGTATTTTAATGACAGTGATTTAAATAATTTTGCATATTATCAAAGTAGTTCTAGTCAGATTAAAAATGATGGTAGGATTATAGCAGAATCCAGTAATATGGTAAATTCAAATGAAAACGGCGAGGGGTACATTGGACTTACTGCAAAAGGTAATTACGGTAAAGGACGTGACGATGACAGTTGTATATCTGCTGTATCAGTAAATCTCAGCAGTGTTTTTAAAGCTTATTTGACATATTTCATGGATGCTATGAAAGGAGTTTCAAAGAAAGACCAGTACGGACGCCAGTTATATGATGTTCAAGATAAGCTAAATACTTCAAAGCTTGTTGATGAAAATACTGTATTTACTATCAAAACAGGCACAGAAGTATCAAGTGATGATTTAGGACAGGCAACATTTTATGATGCCTTGTTTAACCAAATATGTGCTAATGGCTGGACTGAGAATAATCAAATCAATGATACTACTTATTTACAGAAAATGCTGCAAAACGGCATGCTTTATGTCTCTAAACCCAAAGACGATGGCTATTATTACCAGGGCAATTATGCAACCGATCCATATATCAAAGAGATTTCGGATGAAACAGCCATTGCCGAGGCAGAAGCCAAATATCAGACAGAAAAAGCAAAATTAAATTCAAAAGAAGAAACACTAGATTTAAAGATGAAAAATTTGGATACCGAGATTTCTTCACTGACAACCGAATATGATACGGTAAAAAATGCTATATCCAAAAACATAGAAAAATCATTCAAACGATATAATGCTTAAAATTTTTATTTGCAAATATGGAATTTATTTTTTGCAAATTTGCGGTTTTTCAACTTTTCCAGTCTGTTCTGTATAAATTCAGCGTTATGTGAAAAAGGTTTTTCTGATAAAAATTTTCTATAATATCTTTGAGCAGCATTTGTTTTCCCCATTTTGTCAAAGCAAATACCTATGCCCGCATATGCTTTATAGTAATCAGGGTTTAACTTTAGCAGTTCATGAAGAACGTTTGAAGCTTCTCTGTACTTTCCTAATTTCATTAAAAGTGTAGACTTGTGGTCGTAAGCTCTTAAGAATCCGGGAGAATTTTCTATGAGTTTTTGATAAATCATTAATGCAAGATCATATTCCTCGCATAATTCATGTGAAATTCCGAGCTGTAAAATTGCTTCGGGATTATCAGGATTAATTTGAATAGCGCGGACGAAGTTTTTTATTGCCCCGCATGAAATCCCCTCAAGCTGATGGCAGACTCCGAGTTCAAAAAATATTTCATAACTGTCATCTTTTAGTTTGGCAGCCATATCCAAATATTTAATGGCTTTAGAATATTGTTTAAGATGCTTATAGCAAACGCCCAGACCGTAATAACTTTCCGCATTGTTTCTGTCTATTAAAATTGCATTTAAATAATTAGAAACAGCTTCTTTATATAAATTTTCCAAACGCAAAGCGTCAGCTTTTTTATAAAAGCTTTCTGCGGCAGTGTTATCACAGATTTGTATATTTGAACTCAACTTCTACCTTCCTTCAATATTAATGATAGTGATTTTTGCAATCTTGAAGAACAACCGTTTGATGTATAACTTTATCAATCATTGGATTTATTATTCTTCTTGTGCTATAAAATTGTTATGAAAAAGTTTTTGGTATGGTTGTTAATATTAACGGGAATGCCTGTATTTGCGGATGAAGTATCTCTTGAAAAGGTGGAAGCGCAAAAAATTCAGCTGCCTAAAACGAATATTAAAACCAAACAGTCACTTGTTGTAAACGATGAACAGGTTATACAGGAGCTTATAAGCCGACAGAAAGAAAAAGATGTAGAGGATATTGAAAATCTTTGGAAAGGTACTGTCGAAAATAATCAGGTTATAGGATTTGCCCTGAAAAAACTTGCAACTCCCGAAAGTCAGAGAAGAATTCACTCTTCGCTTATGGCTAAAACTTTATCTGCCGTTGTTGCCGGTGCTTCCCTTGCTCCGTCACTAATCGGGGCAGATTATATGACCCAATCCTCGGCTTTTGCGGCAGGGCGTCTTGCTCAAAATTTAATTAACCGGAAAAATATGCCGGCGGAAATTCCTTTAACCGATACGGAACTTATTGAGCTTGCCGGACTTGTAGAGAATTTACAGGATAAAATAATCACGGCATACTATAATTACAAAAGTTCTTTGTCACAGTTGAAAGAAACACGGCAGCGTCTTTTGCTTTATAACAAAAATTATGCAAAAGCCCTTGATGAAGAAGATTTGATGGAAATTACCATTTCTTCCGCTCTTTACGATAATATGAGGGTTGAAGAATTTTACTATATGGAAAATGCAAAGAAATATCATCTTGAGCTTCAGCGTCTTGCAGGCAAAAAGGTTGTGGATAAGCTGAATTTGTACCAGTTTAATTATAATTCGACACTCGTCGGAGAAAAGGCGGTAAGCAAATGATGAAAAAAATATTGTTATCTGCCGTAATATTGAATTTAGCATTTCCCTGCTTTGCAGTTTCATATGATGACATAACAATGCCCAAACAACCCGCTTACCGTACAGGGTTATCGGAAGAACCCGAAAAAGAATATATGGAGGCAAAAGCAAAAGAAGATAAAGTTCATCAGGAATATGTAAAAAAGGACGCTGAACAATTTGATGCAGCTGATTTGACTTTTGCTGATTTAAGTATTAAACAAATATCCAGAGAGGTTGCGGCTGATTTAGAACTTGATCAGGAAGATATGGTCGGCGATTTATCCGTATTATGGCAGGGTGCTGCTGCGCAAAGCGACACAATTAATTTTGCTTTGTATAAACTCGCAAATCCTGACGAGGATAAACCTGATGAAAAATCCGTAAAAAAAGTTTTGACAACAATTGCTAGTATGTCAACGCTGGTCGGCGCGGGTATGGGAAATCCTCTTCTCGCAACAAGCTCAATAATCGGCGGTAATGTACTCGGAATTATGTCACAGGATACAAAAGCTTTAAATTATAAATATACCAAAGTTACAGATGCTGATATGATTATTCTTGTCAGAAAGATTGAAGACCTTCAGCAGCGTACCGTGGATTTATATTATAATTATATGACCGCTCGCAAAAAACTTAAAATGATTGAACAAATCGCCGCCGATAGAAAGAAAAATTATGAACTTTCACAAAATATGTCACGTGAAGTCATTTTGATTACTGATGCTTATTACAGAACAGCACTTGATAATAATATGAAAGCAAAATCTGATTTTTATGCAAAACGCGCGGCTCTGGAACAGTTTGTCGGCAGCGATGTTTTTAAACAGTTTGAAAGTGACCTTGAAAAGAGAGATAAGGAAGAAAAGTAATGCGGGTTATTCCCTATGAAGTCAAAAACGGTGCTGAAAATATGCGGATTGACGCTGAACTGCTTGAATATGCCGTTAATAATCAATTAACAGAACCGATTTTCAGATTATACGGCTGGCACCCTGCATGCATTTCACTTGGAAGGAACCAAAAAAGCGATTTTTTAGATAAAAAGTTTTTGAAAGAAAATAATATAGATGTTGTACGCCGTCTGACAGGCGGACGGGCTTTATTGCATGATAACGAAATAACATACAGTTATGTCTGTCCCGTATCTTCTTTGCAAAACGGTGAAAATGTTGTCCAATCTTATAAAGAAATATCTCAAATTTTGATTAATTCATTTAAAAAAATAGGAATAGAACTTGACTTTGGCGGTGTTAAAAAGCCGCAAGGACATTTGGATTATTGCATGCTGGTTTCTACGGGGGCGGATTTGTGTTATCAGGGGCGTAAACTTATCGGTTCTGCTCAGTTTAGAAAAGAAGGGTATATTTTACAGCACGGATCTATATTATACGATTACGATTGTCAGCTTCTTGAAAAAATATTTAAAGAAAATGTTGATAGCTCAGCCGTTATCTCTCTCAAAGAAATTAATCCGGCAATATCAAAACAGGATATTATTCAATTGTTAAGTAATGTAAACTTGTCTTAAATGCTTAGTATATCTTGATTTAGAACTTGTTATCCGGCAGAAACTCCATGCACTCATGCAATTTCCGTAAACAAATTTCCTTTATATAAATACGGGGAATTTAAAAATTCACAGGGGATAAGGAAAGATGTTTAACGCAGTACCAATGTTTAATAACGCAATAAACTTACCGGCTTTTTGGTCACTCGGCAACAAGCATTGGGTATCAAATTGGGGCGGTTCGCTGCAAAGTAATATTTTTCCTTCAGGATACTCTCAATTGAATTATGCACTTGGTCAGGGATTTGAAAATCCTAACCATATAAGCCAGTGGAACCCTATGTTAATCGGTTTTAATCTGGGGGGTAATATGATGACAGATCCTGCTTTAACTGCACAGGGAAATCAGACAGCTTACAACTGGGGATTGTCATTAGGTCTTAATACAAGAGTAAGCTCTTTATTATCAACTATTACAGGTATTGAAGCTCAAATTTCTAATATTTTGAAATCCGATAAACTTGATGAATCTCAAAAACAAAGATTACAAGATGTTCTTGATCAAATTCAAAAACTTAAAGAAGAAATTCAAAACGTTAAAGTCAATGTAAATTCTGTTGAATATATTGAAGAATTACAGGGTAAAGTTTTAGAATTAACAAAAACCGCTTCTAAAGTTGCAGAAGAAATTATCAAAGAAATTAAAGAAGCTCAGGAAACAGAAGAAACAGAAGAAGATGAAAATGATGACAGCAATGACGATGTAAGTTCTGATGAAGCTGCTTCTTCCTCTACAGCAGCGGATAATGCTAAAGCTGAAAACGAAGCTGTTGAAATCTGCAAAAATATTTATGACGGCTCAATCGGTTGTGTAGGAACCGATTATGATAAAATCAGAGCGGGTGTTAACGCAATCACTAAAGATAATGTAACTGCAGTATTAAATATGTGGCAGGATCAATATCAGCCTCAATCAGGTGACGATAACATGATTGAAACTATATTTGATGAGGAAATGTTCTGGAATAATGATACAAATACAGGTTTAATCACAACCATCGTTAAAAAACTTGAAGAACGCGCTAAAGAATTAGGCGTAAGAAATGAACTTGCAGGTCAGTTTGCAGTGGCTTATGATGAACTTGACGATACTTTTGTAAATGAAGGTAAAGTTAAAGAAGCTGTTATGACAATTCTTGAAAAAGTCACAGAAGCTGAAAATAAGGCTGACAAAAAAGCCGTAAAAGCAGAAAAATCTGACAGAGCAAAAGAAAAAGCAGATGCTAAAAAAGCTGAAAATGACAAGAAAGCTGCAGAAAAAGCAGAACAAAGAAAAAATCAGTTCAGAGATGATATGAGAGAAATTCTGGGCGATGATAAAGCTGAAGTTTCTGACAAAGTTAAATATGAAAATAATAAATTTGTTATAAGAATTGAAGGTAAAAACTATTATGGCAAAGACTATTTAGAATTGGCAAAAGCTCTTGAAAAAGCAGGCTATGAACCGGCTAAGTATTTGAAAAAACAAACCGCAGGAGCTGTAGCATAAAAAAGTTTAATAATTAATGATTCCTCATATTTGGTAGAAAGAAAAATTGTAGAAGAAAGTTAGCAGGTAAAGTGTGAAATTTAGTCCCCTTAAAGGGGACTTTTTTTTGAAGCTGCAACTTCAACAGATTACAGATTTTCAAGATAAATTTTCGCTATATCTATATCATTTTGGGTTGTTATCTTGATATTTTTGTAACTGCCATTGAGTATATAAACCGTTTGTCCCAGTTCTTCAAGCATTCCGGCATCATCTGTGAAGTTTTGACCGTAGAGTTTTTTATGAGCATCTTTTATAAGATTATATTCAAAAGCCTGCGGTGTCTGAGTGTTATATAATTTTGCACGGTCAATTGTTCTTATAATTTTTCCGTCTATAACTTCTTTTATTGTATCAATTGTTTTTGTGGCAACGGTAAGAGCTTTTTTAGTTTTTACTTCTTCTACTGCACTGTTTACGAGATCTGTTGAAATCATTGGTCTTGCTCCGTCATGGATTAGAACATAATCGCATTCTGATGCATTAAGCCCGTTAAAAACTGACGCCTGGCGTGTTGCGCCGCCTTCAATAATTCTTACTTTCGGGCTGTTTTTGAAAATCTCTTTTAATTCATCTATAATATTTATGTTTGCACAAATTATAATTTCATCGACATTTGAGTTTTCAAATGCATCAATAGTGTATTTTATAACCTCTTTGCCGTATATTTTTTCTAAGAGTTTGTTTTTGTTTCCAAAGCGCGATGATGTGCCGCCTGCGGGAATTATTGCGTTAACTTTGAAATTCATTTTTGTTTTACTCCTTAAAATGATTATATAATTTGTCGTCTATATCAGTGTAAAATTTTCCGTCTATAATCAGTCCGGCATCGCCGTCTTTTACATCTCCTATTATCGTATAACCGTTCAGGTTTTTCAACAGGGTTTCAGGAACAGCCGCCGCAAGCTGATAATCTTCGCCGCCGTATAAAACCGTGTTCATATCAACGCATGAAGCATGCGGTATTTTTGAAGTATCAACAGAGAGGACTGCTTTGCTTGCTTTAGCAATTTGCATTAATGCATCCGCAAGTCCGTCTGAAGTATCCATCATTGCATAATCTTCCTGTGTATTTTCTGCAATCTGCCGTGCTAATTCTCTTTGGGCTGCCGGCATTAGATGAGCTTTTATAAAATGATCGGGAGTTCTTTCCCCGTTGAGTAAAAGTTTTAAACCGTAAGCACTAGAGCCGTGTTCTCCGGAAACTATAATTTTATAACCGGCTTTTGCATTTGACCTTGATGAAATTTTTCGACCTTTAGCCGAGCCGATTGCAGCTGCTGAAATATATATTTTATCACTTCCTGTCAAATCGCCGCCAACAATTTTTACATCCCCTGCCGCCAATTTTGCACCCTCATAAAAATCTTTTACAAAGTTTTCGTCAACATATTTTGGCAAAGAAAGTGATATTGTTAAATATTTAGGTTCCGCTCCCGATGCACAAACATCGCTGATGTTAACCGTTACGGATTTATAACCGAGCTGAAAAGGTGTTATAAAATCCAATTTAAAATGTACATCTTCTACAAGGCTGTCCTGCGTTACGACAATTCCCAAATCAGGAAGATAAGCACAGTCGTCGCCGATATATTCGGAATTAAGAGTTGATTTAATTATTTTGATTAATTCTTTTTCGTTCATTATACGTCGTGGTCAATAAGTGAGATAAATTCCTGTACCAGTGCCGAGTTCCATTTTTTCCCCGCATCCTGTTTAATAACTTCAACTGCTTGTTTCGGAGTAAGTTCAGCTCTGTAAGTTCTGGGTTCTGTCAACGCAAAATAAGCATCGACAATTAGTATAATCTGGGAAGTCATAGGAATTTTTTCTCTTGCAATCTTTGCGGGATAACCTGTTCCGTCCCAGTTTTCGTGGTGGTGCTCGATTATCGGGATAATATCCTGAATATAGCTTATGGGTTTGAGAATTTCCCTTGCCGCTATAATCGGATGTTCTTTAATATGATTTCTTTCTTCTTCTGTCAAAGGAGTTGTTTTTTGAAGCAGTGACGCAGGGAGCATAAGATTTCCGATATCATATAAAAGCATTGCAATTCTTAATCTGTCAATGTCATCTTTCGGCAGGTCAAAACGTTTTGCAAGGCTTACGGCAAGCAGAACTTTTGATTTCATCACGCCGTTATGATGAAGCGGATTATAGGTCTGCGTAAGCATATCGGCGACAGTATAAAGGGCTTCTTTAGGAACATCGTCTTTCGGATTTTGAAGCTTATTTTTAAGTTCTTCCGAGACATCTTTTGCCAGCGGAATATTATGCTTGGAAAGAATATCCATGAATGTATTAACAGCAATTTCCTGCCAGCTTGTTTCCGAAACAGGTTTGGCTAATGTAACAAGGTTTCTGCCGTTTCTTTTGGAGCTGTACATTGCCTGATCAGTTAATTCAAGAATGTCTTCGATATTATCCGAGTGCTCAAGAAATGTTGCAACACCGATACTTGCGGTAATATGTCCTATGGTATCAAGCTTTTCTTCTTCAAGAGCTTTCCGAATTCTTTCCGCAGCAATCATTGCGCCCGATGAATCTACTCCCGGGAGAATTACGTTAAATTCCTCACCGCCCATCCGCGCAGCCGTATCAATAGAACGTGCATTCTTTTTTAAAACCTCTGCAACAGTTTTAATCGCTAAATCACCGTATGCATGTCCGTATTTGTCATTAATTTGCTTTAAGTGGTCTAAATCTAATCCGATTACGCTGAACGCCTGTTTCTGACGCATGGCACGCGTAACTTCTTTTTTCAGATATTCCTCAAAATATCTTCTGTTATAAAGCCCTGTAAGTCCGTCAGTAACAGCCTGAGCTTTAACTTCTTCAAACAAGCCTGCAATTGTTATAGCCATTTCAATCTGTTGTGCAAAAATTGTTAAGAAATCTGTTTCGCCTGATGTAAGGTCTTTTCTTGATGAGAATACATTAAACCAGCCGTAATGGGAATTTCTGGTAAACAGAGGAACCGTAATTATAGATTTACTCGGACTGCCTTCAACAACTTCTTCAATAATTTCATCAGGCACATCCGGCGCTACGGATTTAAGTGTACCGCCGATATCAGGGGTTAACATAATCTTTTTTTCGAGTGCTGCTTTTGCGTAGACGCTTGTTTCATCATAAACCAGTTTTCTAGCCTGTATTGGTCCCTTTATTAGTTTATCAACTCTTTTTATGGATACATCATTGGATTGCGCCAGAACTGTTAAATAAATTCCTTTTTCGTCTTCGCATTTTTTTATGATGTTGCAATGAAGATATCCCAGTTCTCCCTGAATACTGTTTACAATTGTTTCAAGAACACTTTGCAAAGGCCGTGATGCATTCATCATATCCCAGATATGCTGCAGGGTAAGCATTCTTTTATTTGCAATATTGAGTTCTCTTGTACGTTCTTCAATTTCTTTTTCAAGCTGCAGGTTGCGTTCATATATTTCAAGGTAGTCCTGTTTCCCGTTATAAACAGCACTTTCCACTTCTGAGACTTTTCTGTATATATCTTTTAAATTATCAAAAAAACTCATATACTTATTATACACTATGTTTTGAGTTTTGTAATATGTTGTTTACAATATTTATAATTTCTTCGGGGGGGGGGCTGTTTAAACACTGTTCGGCATCCGCTCCCTGAAGCGGGCATTTTCTTGTATGACAGGGCTGGCACTTTAAGTTTCCGTTAAGTGCGAAATACTTCCTGTCATCCCCGAAAGGACCGTATGAAGTCGGCGGGGTACAGCAGAATATTGATATTACTGCAGGAATTTCCGTCGCTCTTGCAAGGTGTGCACTGCCCGAATCGGGAGCCATAACCAGTGCGGCGCGTGAAAATATTTCTATCAAATCTTTAATATTTGTTTGTCCCGCTAAATTTATAAAGTTATTCCCGCCAATGTATGAAATTAAGTCTTTATCACCCGCTGTTCCCGTGAAAACAAGCGAACATTTATCTTTAATCGCTTCGACTACTTTTTTCCAGTTGTCTTTATTCCAATGTTTAAGACGCCATGTTGTTGCAGGACAGATTACAACCATTGGTTTTGATTTATCAAGATCTTTTAAAAGAATGTTAACTTTATCAACTGTTTCTTTACTTGTCGGCGGAAGTGTAAACTTCACTTCATCCGTACCTTCAAGTCCTAAATATTTTGCATACCACATATGCTGGAATATTGCGTGTGTTGAAAAATTCGGATTTGGTGCCGCATCAATAACCTCGTTTCCGCCGAGACTTGAAAATTCTCGTCCGTATTTAAAACAAATTCGTCTTTTTGCACCGCAAAGTTTCATCCAAATCATACTTTTAAACATCATTTGAGTATCTATTGCAATGTCAAAATGTTCATCACGTAAGCTTTTTAATATTTTAAAGAATTCGATTGTATTTTTTATGGAAAACCCTTCTTTTTTCCATTTTTTCAACGGAATGAGAACAGCTCTTTTAACTGCAGGATTATTTTTTACTATATCTATTCCCTTTTCGGAAACAAGCCATGTAACTTCAAAACCGTTTTTTTGTAAAACGTTTGCCAGAGGAATATTAAATATAACATCTCCCAGTGAAGATAATCTTACGAGCATAATTTTTTTTGCCATTTAAAATCCCCTGTCTTGTAAAAAAGCAGCTCCGATTACTCCGGAATAATCACCCAGCATTGCTTTTTTAAACTGTATCTTTTCTGCGGGAACAGGTAATGATTTTGCTCTGGCTTTTTTTATTGTTTTCTGATAAAAATAGTCAACAGCTTCTATTAAACCGCCCCCTAAAATTACTAATTCGGGGTTAACAAAGTTTATAATACTTGCAATCCCGCCCGAAAGATATTCGGATGCTTCTGTTACACATTGCAGTACAAGTTCATCTTCTCTTTCAATTGACTTTTGAATCATGCTTGAAGTTATTGATTTTCCTGTTTCAAGGTAATCCAAAATACAAGATTTTCTGCCTTTTTTCAAAGCTCCTTCAATTCGTCTTTCAATTGCAGAGCGCGAAGCATAAGCTTCTAAACATCCGTGCGCACCGCAAGAACATTGTCTGCCGTTTAAATCAACTATAATATGCCCGATTTCTCCTGCCGTTCCGGTTGCTCCCGTTATTATTTTACCGTCTTTGATTATTGCTGAGCCGACACCTGTTCCGACAAATACGCAGACAAAATCATTACAGCCTTTGCCTGCACCGAATTTTTGTTCGCCTATTGCCGCTATTTCAACGTCGTTACCTACAAAGACCGGAATATTAAATTTTTCAGATAAAATTCCTTTTATATTCAAATCGTAACAGTCTAAGTTTGCCGCAGCAATCAAAATCCCGTTCTGCCTGTCAATCTGCCCTGCAGCTCCGACACCTATGGAGCTTATGTCATCAAGTGTCTTGCCGCTTTCTTCCAAAAGCTCATCAATGCCTTCCAGCATTTTTTTTATTATATTTTTCGGACCTTTATCTTTTTTCGTTTTCTTCTTGACATGATGCAAAACTTCACCTGTTTCTCTGTCTACAAGTGCAATAAGTATTTTGGTTCCGCCTAAATCAATTCCAATCGAATACTTTTTCATATACTTTAGATTATATATAAAAAATATAAAATTTGCAAAAAGTGTAATTCTCTGATAGCATATTAAATATGAAGGGGGATAGCTAATGAAGTTTATGAAAAAGTTTTTAACAACTTTAGCCATTGTATCGTTTGCGGCTCAAAGTGCTTATAGTGCTGATGTATGGGTTAACGACTTACGAAGAATGTTTACAAACGATTCTTCAATTATTTATGAGATAAACCTCAGGACTTTCGGGGCACAGGATACAAACAAAAATGGTATAATAGATTTTGATGAAGCTGAGGAAAGCGGTACTTTTTTGAACGCTATTGCAAAACTTGACGAGCTTTCGCAAAAAGGTATAAATACCATACATGTTATGCCTATTACACCTGTGGGCAAAACAAAAGCTCTAGGTACCGCAGGTTCTGTCTATGCAGCTTCAAGCTTTAACACTTTAAACCCCCAGCTGGAAAGTAAGCAAAGTGCTTTATCAATAAACGAACAGGCACGAAAATTCATTGATGAAGCTCATAAACGCGATATTCGTGTAATTATAGATTTGCCGTCTTGCGGTTCTTATGACTTATATATGCAAAGACCCGAGCTTTTTATTAAAGATAAATCAGGGCAGCCGGTAGTTCCTGCAGATTGGACAGATGTCAGACTGCTTAATGCAGGAACGGAAAATGCAGTAAATAAAGATGTTTATAATCTTTATAAAGAGTTTGTTGATATGGTAATCGGTCTCGGGGCTGACGGCATCAGAGCCGATGTCGCAACTTTAAAACCTGCAAAATTTTGGAAAGACTTAATAGATTATTCAAGAACTAAAGATCATCAGTTTTTATGGCTTGCTGAAGCTTCCGAAAGCTGGACAACTCCTGTTTCTGAATATGCCGTATTTACTTCTTACGATAAATTGCTTGAAGCAGGCTTTGACGGATATTACGGCAGTTATTTTAATCTCAAAAATTATAAAACAGGAAGAGAACTTATAAATCAAATTTTAACAACAAATGCAAATTTGTCTAAATATGCGGAACCAAAAGCTGTTATCGGAAGTTTTACCACACATGATGAAATGAGCCCGATATTGATTAACGGAACAAAATACAGTGAAATGATTATATGGCTGAATGCCACTTTGCCTGTAAATTCGTATTTTGTGGACGGTTTTGATACGGGAGATAATTATATTTACCTGTGGGCTAATAAGTCAGCTTTCAAATCTTTTACCGATGATGATTATTATTTTGTACACCGCGGAAAGATTGACATATTTAACTTTTCCAGACAGCCGGGAGCTAAAAATGATGATCTTCTTGGTACTTTTATTTTAGCAAACAATGTAAAACGGCAATTTTCAAAGATGATAAACAACGGAAAATTTATTCCTTTAAAAACTTCGGCATCCCCCGTGTTTGCTTATGCAATCAGTTACGGCGGCAAGAGTGTAGTCGTAATCGGAAATTTAAATTTCAGAAATAATGTAGATGTAACAGTTTCTGTTCCGAAGCTTGAAGATAAAAATATTGTTATACCTGTAAAATTAGAAAGTATTCCTATTGCTCAAAAAGGCGGATTTAAAGTTACTTTGCAGCCGGGAGAAACTCAGGTTTTACTGTTAAATGATTTGGAAATTAAGTAAAAAAGCGGTTTTTAAAAACCGCTTTTTATCTTAAATTATACCCTTTTGAAGCTAATGCAGCTATACGTTTTTTATTTTTTCTCATTATCTCTTTTGTACGTTCGGTAAGTTTTCCTGCGGGAGCTTTTTTCTTTTGCTGTTGTTCCTGACCGCCTGATTTAGAGAAAAGAGAACCTGCAACATTTGCGGCACCGGAAACAGCATTCATTACATTTGAAAAAGTCTGTTGTCTGGCTTCTTTTTTCTGCTGGGGAGCAATTTCATTTTTGAAGTAATTTCTTCTTGTGCTTTCTGCAGCTAAGGCTTTTGCTCGTTCTTTATCGCCTGCATCTGTTGCGGCAAACATTTCTTTTTGCAGATCTTCTGTATTTATATCTGCAAACTCTTCAGATGCTCCTTCTTTTTTTATATTATTTTTAATTCTTTTTTCTTCAGCTTTAGCAGCTTTCTTTTCTTCTTTTGTCATTTTTGTATCTTCTGTTTTTTTGTCAGAAGTATCATTTTTTTGTTCATCTGTTTTCGTTTGTTGTTCGTTCTTTTTGGCTTCTGCTTCAGCTTGTTTTTCTTCTGTTTTTGCCTGTTGTTCGGCTTTTTTCATTTCTGTTTCAGCCTGTTTTTCTTCTGCTTTTGTCTGTTGTTCGTTTTTTTGTGTTTCTCCGTTTTGTTCTGTTTTATTTTCGGCTGTTTCTGTTTTTTCTTTGTTTTCTTTATTTTTTTCTGATGCGTTACCGAATTTTTTATCAGCAAGCATACCTAATGCTGAGACAGTACTAACTGCACCGCCTACCATTCCGAGAATATTTGCAAACTGGCTTTCTCCGCCGAATTCTGTCATAAGCTGGCTTGCGGAAGATAATGCACTTCCGGCAACCCCTGCAATCTGCATTGATTTGCCGAATGTTGATGCACCTGATTTGCCCAGATTGCTGAGTGTTGCTGCGGAACTTGTAAGAGAAGATGCTACGCCTGCAATTGTTGAAATTTTGCTGAATACGCCGCTTGCTTCTTTACCCTGAACCGCTCTGACATTGTTTACAAGACTTGCGGATGATGCAACCACATTTAATCCTGAGCTTACTGCTCCTAATACACCGCCTGCTGCAGCTCCTGTTCCTGTTGCTCCTGTAGCTACGGAAATAGCACATTGTCCTAATGCCATTAATCCTGCAGTGAGGTTTCCGTTTGCAATATTAATTGTTGCTTTGGTAACACCGCAGGATAAAACGCCGTATGTTCCAACAGTTACCATTACAGTACCTGCTGCTGCTGTAAATGGGTTCATTTGTAAAATATAACCTGTTGATAAAGTTATTTGGAATACATTTTCAGCAATTCCGACAGAACCTAACTGTTTTTGAAGTCTCTTTTGTTTTTCAAGCTCCTTCTTTTCTGCTTCTTTATTCTTTTCTTCAATCAGGTCTGTTTTTTTATTGAATTTTTTCTGGCGTGTTTTTGTTGTTTTTTGAATTCTTACGATTTTTTTTCTGTTTCTTTCAATAGTTCTTCCGTAAGTATTAAATGAAATTCCCAGCTCATTTATTCTTTCATCATTGCTCTGAATTTTGTCTGCATTTGAACTTTGTTGACCGCCAATTGACATTGATGCACTGCCGAGAACCGTATTTTGTTCTTCTTCTCCGTTTGCACTTTGAGGAGCAGCCTGTACAGGCGCTTGATTTTGTTGTTTGTTTTCGTCTTCTGCGATTAATTGTTCGTTTTCTGCAACTAACGTTTCATATTCTGTTAACGCTTCTTCTTGTTTTTTAGCAGCTTCGGTTGATTCTTTAGTCATTTTGATGATTTCTTTTTCATCTTTTTTCATCAACTTTGTAAGCTGTTTAGTTTCTTTTTCAAGTTCTTTAGTTGTTTTATCAGTATCTTTTTTGACATTTTCTGAGTCTTTGCTGTCATCTTTAGCAGAAGCGTTAATATCGTCAACATTATCTTGAGCATCGTCGGTAGTCATTTCTTCATCTTCTTTTTCGGATGAAGTGCTTGTATTGCTTGTTGACGGTACTGCATTAAGTGTTTTTTCGGTATCCTTTTGTTGTTCTGTTTGAGTAACTTTGTTGGGAGGAATTTTTGTATTCTTCTTTTCTTGCTCGGTAGTATTTTCAACTTCTTGTACCGGAGTTGAAGGCGGATTGTTTTTTACTTCCTGAGTTTTTGCGGAAGCTGTTTGAGCTCCTGTATTATCAGAAGCTGTTTCAGTCTGCTGATTATCTGCAGGCTGTGAAGTTTGTACTGCTGTAGTTTCATTACCTTGGTTTTGGCTTTCATTTTCTGCAGCGTTATTTGAGACAGTATTTTCTTCTGTTTCTTCACCTGTTACAGAAGCAATTTTATCATTTAATCCGGTAAGTGCGGATATTGCATCAGTGCCTTCTGCCACTGCTGTTTTAGTGGATTTTTCAGCTATTTTCGGTATAGGAGTATTGGCAACGGCTTGTGCGTTAAGCCCTATGCCCATACTTACAGTCCCTTTTGCTACATTACGAAAGCCTTTTTTAATTTGCAAATGTGCAATTTGTTGCATACCGACAACTACACGGTATTTACCCATTTTTGTTAATGTTGTTCCGTTGTTGTCAGTGAAATTTAATCGTTCTTTGTATTGCGGAATTGTTTCCTGAAGGTATTTTGAGTTTGTTTCTAAAGCTTCATTTTCTTCAGGAATTGATTTATCTAAAAATGATTGTTCTTTTCTTGTTTTGTTGTTAAATTCTTGAATTGCTTTTTCTGATTCGTTGTTAAGACTTTCAATATCTTTGTTGTTATCAGCTATTGTTTGTTTGTGTTTTCTAACTTCATTTTTAGATGATTCGTCCATGTTCTCATCGGAAGAATTATTTGAATTTTTGCTGTTTAATTCTTCATCAATTTCTTCTGATGATTTACCTGTCAAATTTTCGAGTTCTTTTTTAGCTTCTTTATTTTCATCTTCTTTAGTTTTAATTGCATCCTGTCGTCTAGCTTCTTCTTCCTGGTATTCTTTAACAAGTTTTGCAATTTTTTTATTGGCAATTGCAGCGACTATTTTATCGCTTTTTGCATCTTTAGATGATTGTTTTGCATATTTGAACTGTTTTAACAAATCACTGTTGATATCTCCTGATTCGTTAATTAATTCTTTAATATTATCGTCTGTAATAATAAAATCTTCCTGTTGTGTATCGTTGCTTTGTTCTGCAGCTGTTTGCTGATCTTTTTCTTCATTATTGGCAGGAATATTTTCTTGATTTTTTTCTGTACTTTGAGCTGTTTCTTCTGCTGTTTTGACTTCTTGCGGAGCTTTTTCCGTATCTGCAGCACTTTCGTTAGGATTAGAAATGCTGTTTTCTATTCCCATAAGAGAAGCTATATTATTAACAGATTGTGTTGTTTCATCCGTATATTCTTTTGTTTCGTTACCGGCTTCATTGGCTTCTTTAGCTAAAAGCTTACCGTTAGCCATAGCAATGATAGATCTTAAAAAGCCGATTTCCTGTGAAGCTGATTTACGTGTAGCTTTGTAGTTAGCTTTTGATGTATAGTCGGCAAGAGTGTCGCCGATTTCAATTGTTTCATCTGCTAATTCTTCGCCTAATACTGCCAGAATATTTATTTGATTTAAAGATTTTGCGATTTCTGTTTTATCAATTTGAAAATCGTCGGAATTTGAATTTTTATCTTCAAGCATTCCTGTAATTTCAGCATAGCGGCTTGCTTCTTTATCTGTTAAAGTTTCGCCGTTATTGACTTTATTTTGCAGAGTTCTCCATTCTCTGATTTGTTCTTCGTATTCTTTTAAAGAAGCCATTTTAGCTTCCATTCTGTCTTTAATACTTCTTTCCTGTTTTTGTTTTTCAGGTAAAAGGTCTTCTATTTCGTCATTTATTTTTTCGTTAGTTTCGTTACATTTTGCAATTTTCTTTTCAGCTTTCGGGATTAATTCGAGAAAACCTTCTTTTTCAGTAGTTTCATCAGCGCTGCCTTCTTCTTCTGCATTGGCTGTTTCATAGTTTACACCTGTCTGCTGTTGAATTGTATTTGCAATATCAACTATATCTTTAGGGACATTTACACCATTGTTAGCCATTTGAAGTATTTCTTCTGCTGAATATTGTGACCAAACCGGATCATTAATAACACCTTTTTCTTTGGCATATCCGTCTGCAGTGTATTTCATATCAATGTATGCTTTATTTGCATTGGTTGAATAAATTTTAACATCTTTTATTTCCCAACCTTGAAATTCTTTTTTAGATCTGTCAGGGTCTTTTTTCTTAGTTTTAACCTTTTTAGTTTTACCTGTATCTGTTACTACTATATTATCTCCGTAAGAAGTACCATTAGCAGTTATAATTTCATAACCTGTTTCGTCTTTGTAATAGGTTTCAAAAGCTGTTTTTGTAGCTTCATCCATTTTGTAAAAAAGGTCTAATGCTTCAGAGTAACTGATTTCTTCCCCGTTAGTTTCGAGGTAGTAGTCCTGAAATATTTCGTATTTATTTGGTACACCGTTTACTCGCATAGTAATCCTTTTTTCCTTTATCTGATTATCGGAATTCAGGGGGAAAAACTTTAACAAATAACGGGTTTAAATCCTTATAAACATTAAAAAACTCCGTAAAACAAGCGCTTTACGGAGTTTACAATATGTAACAATCAGGATTATAAATGTTTTTCAATGTTAGAAATAATAGTTGATTTCGGCATTAATCCTACAAGTCTTTCAAGAGCTTTGCCGTTTTTAAAAACAAGAAGGCTAGGAAGACCGCTTATAGAGTAATCCTGTGCTGTTTTAAGATTTTCATCGGTATTAACTTTAACAAATTTCACTTTGCCTGAGAATTCTTGAGCAACTTCGTCCAAAATCGGTCCCAATTTTCTGCATGGACCGCACCAGGGAGCCCAGAAATCTACTACAACAGGCTGCTCACAATTTATGACTTCCTGCTCAAAACTTGCATCATTAATATCAACTGCGTTTGACATCACATATCTCCTTACTTTTATTTAACGGATTTATTCTAACACAGAAATTTTTTTTGTGCTATTATCTTAATAGAACTCTATAGGATAAGAATATGGGAAGAAAAAAGATTATTGAAATTGTTCTGGATACGGAAACAACAGGCTTGGATTTTACAAAAGAAAAAATGGTTGAGTTTGCAGCTGTCAGACTTGAAAACGGTAAGATAAAAGATGAGTTTCAAACTCTTATTAACCCCGAACAGCATATAAGAAAATCCAGTATGGCTATTCACGGTATTACACAGGAAATGGTAGCCGATGCCCCGACAGAAGCAGAGGCAATGCCCGAAATCCTTGAATTTATCGGAGATTTTCCTATCGTTGCTCACAACTGCATCTTTGATTATTCTTTTCTCAATGAGGCAAGCCTGAGAACAACAGGGCAAGAACTTAAAAATCCCAGAATTGATTCTCAGCAGATGTTTAAAGAGGTCTATCCGGATTTATGCTCTCACGGTCTTGAAGCTTTAACAACAAAATTTAAAGTAGAACTTAAAAATCACCACCGTGCAATGGCTGATACAATGGGACTTGCACTTGCTTATCCGAAACTTAAAAAACTTTATTTGCAAAAATATGACTGGGAAGTTAAACAGCTGGATAATGTTGAATATTTGTTTGAAAGATTTTTAAGAATTCAACAGACAGTTACTACTTTGCAATCAGAATTACAGGATTTAAAATCAGTTTTTAAATTATATTTTGAACAGGGTGGAGAACCGATTATCTCACAGTCGGGTGAAACCCTTGTTTATAACTCAAAGCAATCTTTCGGCTATGACCTGCATCAAATAAAAGATGTGCTTGAAGAAGTCGGAGCGTTTGAAAAAGCGGTTAAACTGAACACCGGATTTATTGACAGGCTTGTCGGAGGATGCAGACTTGACGAAGAAAAAAGGGAACTTATTAAAGATGCCCGTCAGGAAATTACAGAGACTCGAAATATTCAAATAATTAAGGCAGGAAAATAGATTATGTTGAAAAAGATAGCACAATTTTTTAAAGAACCCCCCGTAAAAGAGACTATTCAGGATAAAGAACAGGTTAAGAGCATGTATGCTCATTGGAGATTAAGAATTTTTTATGCTTGTTTTATCGGTTACACTGTTTTTTATTTATGTAAGAAAAATATTGCCGTAGCATTGCCTGGTTTAAGTGCCGAATACGGATATTCAAATACCGAACTCGGGCTTTTGGGCAGTTCTTTATATTTAACTTACGGTATCGGGAAATTTGTAAACGGTGTTTTTGCGGACGGTTCTGATGTTCGTAAATTTTTACCAACAGCATTGATTATGACCGCAATAGCGAATTTATGCTTCGGCTTATCTGCTGTATTTATTACTCCGGGACAGGTTTCATTCTTCGGACTTCCGACAAACACTATTTTATTATGGCTGTTTGTATTTTTCTGGGGAGCAAGCGGATGGTTTCAGTCTGCGGGATTTCCGGCTGTAGCTAAAAGTTTGACATACTGGTATTCTAATTCCGAAAGAGGTACAAAATGGTCATTATGGTCTTGTTCTCACCAGACAGGAACATTTTTGAGCGTTATAATTTCAGGCTTTCTGGTTGCACATTTCGGTTGGAAAATGGCTTTCTTTGTGCCCGGTACTCTGGCTGTACTTGTTTCAATATGGCTATACAACAGATTGCGCGACAGACCGCAGTCATTAGGGCTTCCTGATATTGAAACTTACAATAACGAACCTGTTGCGGCTAAAAAGGCTGACTGCAATGAAGATAACAGAACTTATGTAGAAATATTCAAAGAAAATATTTTATATAATAAAACAATCTGGATGCTGGCTATTGCTTATATTTTTGTTTACATCATAAGATTTGGTGCTGAAGACTGGATGATAAAATATTTAAGCGAAGCAAAACACAATTCTCTTGAAATGGCTGCTATGAAGTTAAGTTCGCTTCCTCTTGTCGGGATTGCAGGGACAATTTGTGCGGGATTAATTTCAGATAAAATTTTTAAAGGTCAGAGAGCTCCCGTTAATCTTATATACTTAATCGGAGTTGTAATCTGCCTCGTATTATTAAAATTTAATACAATAAGTACCGTTGATTTTATTCTTATCGGGCTTTTAGGAGCATTTACATACGGACCTCAGATGATGATCGGCGGGTTGTGTGCAGTTGAATCAAGCTCTAAAAAAGTAGCATCTGCCGCAACAGGCTTTACCGGGACATTCGGATATATCGGAGCCGTTTTATCTTCAACCGGTACGGGTTTTATGGTTGATAAGTTCGGGTGGAACGGTGCAATTGTATTCTGGGTTTTCTCGGCGGTGATATGTATCGCGATATGTACTGTGTTAATGCTCGATGAACGAAAGAAAAAACACAGTTAGTAAAAAAATCCTCCTTTTATCGGGAGGATTTTTTTTGAGGAATTGTAAAACAAAATTTGCTTCCATAATGCAATTTGGACTTTACAAAAATTTCTCCGCCATGCGAACGGACAATTTTTCTGCACAGTGCAAGCCCTACGCCTGAGCCTTGCTGTCGTTTAAGCTGGCTTCTGTTGACCTGAGTAAAAAAGTTAAATATTTTTGCCTGATCTTTTTTGCTTATTCCGTCGCCTCTGTCTTTTATTTCAAAAGTAAATTCCTTTTTGTTATTTACAAAAGTTACAATTGATATTGTACTGTTTTCTTTGCTGAATTTAACAGCGTTTGAAATAAGATTGTATACAAGCTGTTTAAACCTTATCAAATCGGCTTTTATAATTACGTCTGACAATATGTAGTTAAAAGTAATGTTTTTTTCTTTTCTGATTTCTTCAAAGCTCCATATTATGTCGTCTATAATTTCTTTAGCCCTGAATTTTTCAGGCTTTAACTCCATTACTCCGTATTCATCTTTTGTATAATCAAGAACATTTTGGATTAATTTCATTAAATATGCAGAACTTTTGGAAATATTGTTTAAGTATTTTTCATTTTCCGTTCCCTGAAAGTTTTCTGCCAGCAAGTCCGAAAATCCCATTATTGAATTAAGCGGAGTTTTAAATTCGTGTGAAATACTGGCGAGAAACTCAATTCTTTCACGCCCGCTTCTTTTTCTTTCTTCGTATAAAGAAATAATTTCCAGTCTGGAAGATATATATTCAAGAATAATATTTACCGTTTCAATATTTTTTTTGTTAAAATTATCATCCTCGCTAATCATTCCGATATAGCCTAACGAATTATTTCTGTATATTAAAGGAAGAAGAATTATATTTTTTTTAGAAGTCAGCTCAAAGTATTCATTCAAATCCTCGATTTCAAAGTTTTTATAGTAATCGTAAGCTGTCTGCCTTATTTCTTTTACGTCAGAGCTTAGCTTTTTATTTTTTTGAAAATCAGATGATGATTTTATTTTTCTTACTTCAATCTGATTTGTTTCCCAGTTTATTAAGCCTGTCCAACAGGCTTGAGCCCCCGTAATATCCATAAATCCCTGATTTATAATATCTGCCAGTTCTTTATTGGTTTTTGCAGTATTAATTTTTTTCACAAATTTGTTAATTGCTTTCTTGTTCATTGTATAATTATACTATGAATAAAAAATTGTTTGTAGTATCAGGCTCATCCGGTGTCGGCAAGGGCACTGTTTTGAAAGGCTTTTTATCAAGAAACCCCGATTTTATGCTGTCTGTATCCTGTACAACACGTGCCCCGCGCTCTGGAGAAGTTGACGGCGTAAATTATTTTTTTATGACAAAAGATGATTTCAAAAATTGTATTGATAATGATAAATTTCTCGAATGGGCTGAATTTGCGGGAAATTTTTACGGAACTAAGAAAAAATTTATAAATCAATGCCTTGCACAAGGGAAGGATATAATTCTTGAAATAGATACGCAGGGTGCACTTCAGGTAAAAAAACAAATGCCTGAATCTGTGTTAATATTTATTTGCCCGCCGTCTTTAGAAGATTTGGAAAAGCGTTTAAGAGGACGTCACACTGAAGAAGAAGAAGCTATTCAAAAGCGTCTTGAAGCCGTAAAAGAAGAACTTGCACGAGCTGAAAATTTTGATTATAAAATAGTAAACGATGATTTGGATAAAGCAATATCGGAACTTGAGCGGGTAATAAGCGGAGAACAGGAAAAATGCTGAGCGGAAAAACAATACTTGTCGGGATTACCGGCGGCATTGCCGCATATAAAATATGTGAGCTTATCAGAATGTACAAACGCGCGAATGCAAATGTTCTTGTCGTATGCACTCCAAATGCACTGAATTTTGTTACGAAACTTACATTGCAAAATTTAAGTCAAAATGAAGTTGCAGTAGAAGAATTTGAAGTAAATGATTTTAAACCTGAACATATTTCTTATGCTGATTGTGCCGATATTATGGTAATAGCACCTGCAACGGCAAATACAATTTCAAAAATTGCATCAGGTGTGTGCGACAATCTTTTAACCTCTATAGCATGTGCTTTTACAAAACCTGTAATTATAGCCCCCGCAATGAATTGTAATATGTGGGAAAATCCTGTTGTTCAGGATAATCTGCATAAACTTCATTATGAAATATTAGAACCAGAAAGCGGTTATTTAGCCTGCGGATATGAAGGTAAAGGACGGCTTTGCAGCCTTGAAAAGATTTTTGATAAAACCGTTGAGCTTTTAAATCATAAACCGCTTAATAATAAAAAAATAGTTATAACATCAGGCGGAACAATAGAGGACATTGACCCCGTAAGATATATTTCGAATTACTCATCAGGGAAAATGGGGCTTGCGCTTGCCGACACCGCTAAAAATCTCGGAGCTGAAGTAACTTTGATTACTACAAAAGATGTTTCAAGAAAGTATAGTGTTATAAAAGTTAAATCTGCCCTGGATATGAAATCAGCGGTTGAAAAGGAATTTGAAAATGCGGACTGTGTTATTATGGCTGCGGCAGTTGCTGATTACCGAGTAAAAGAAATTGCATCTCAAAAAATAAAAAAAACATGTGATGATGAAATTTCACTTACACTTGTGAAAAATCCGGATATATTAAAAGATATTTCGTCACGCAAAACAAGGCAGATTGTAGTAGGATTTTGCGCGGAAAGTGAAAATTTAATTGAAAACGCAAAAGAAAAAATTCATAAAAAAGGCTGCGACTATTTGATTGCAAACGATATCTCAAGAAAAGATATAGGCTTTTCAAGCGACTATAATGAAGTGACAATTTTAGATAAAAACGGCAATATGAAAAAACTTGAAAAAGCGGATAAGTTAACTATTGCACGTAAGATTTTTGAGGAAATCTATGAATAAACATGAAATTGTCAGGAAAATTGAAAAATATGCCCCGCTTGAGCTTGCCGAAAATTGGGACTGCTCCGGCTGGGCTGTTAATACTTGTAAATGCGATGTGAAAAAAGTTATGCTTGCTTTAACGGTAACAGAAGATATAATTAGACAAGCCCGTGAAAAAAATTGTGATATGATAATCTCCCATCACCCGTTATTTTTCGTCCCTCTTTCATGGTGTGACATCGATATATATTCCGCGCATACTAATATGGACAGAACGGAAGGCGGAACTACCGATAAACTTATAAATTCACTCGGTTTAGAGAAAGCTGCAAATATCGGTGATTTTGTAAGACTTGTAAGTCTGGACAGTGAAATTGATATTCAGGATTTTATAAGAATTCTGAAAAGTATTTCACCAAATTTGCGTTATGTGAATAATTTCAACAAAAAAACTTTGCAAAAAATCGCATTTTGTGCGGGAAGCGGCTCCGAATTTATACCGGAAGCTGTTGAATACGGGGCGGATGGATTTGTTACAGGTGATTTGAAATTCCATACGGCATTGGAAAGCCCGATTATTGTTTTTGATATCGGGCATTTCGAAAGTGAAATTATGATATTGGATGTTTTTGAAAACATTTTGAGCGATGGGATAGAAGTTATTAAGGCTGTGGAAAGAAGTCCATTTATTTCTATTTAGGTAGTGTTTCCCAATATTTTTTCTTTTTATCCCATGGACAAATATTATTTAATGCATACCATGCACATCCTTCTCCGTTTGCAAGTTGACTTGATTTTATGTCACAGGGTCTTCCTGCTATATCTTCCAGATCGGGGTTAATACTGTCTTCACTGATAGGTTTAACAGGCATTAACCTGTCAGTATTATCAATCATAAATCTGAATATGTCATGCCCATATTTATTAGGTCCGCCTTTAGGTCCGTTAGTGTCAACTGCAATCCATATATTTCTTTTTGTTGTAACATCTCCGTCAGCATTTATGCTTACATTTACAGAACTCCCGTCAGGCAATATATTACACGGGGCAGGGTAATCATTTCCTCTATTTTCCGTGATTGTTCGTGTGCCGTTATAATTTTTGTAACTGTAAAAATCTACGGTTTTTATTACTTTAAGGTTTTTATTATATTCATTTATAAATTCTTCTGCGAAAACGTAAGAGTTTGTATCATAATCATAATATGTATATGTTTCATGAATGTTATCAATTCCTAATGTATTTTTCGTTAAAATATATGCTTGTGAAATAACAGAATATGTCTTTTTAAATCTGCTTTCTAATTCTTTAGCTTTGTGTGCCGCAATCAGTGATGGCATTGTAATCGCCGCAATAACACCTATAATCCCAAGCGTAATCAAAATTTCAGCAAGAGTAAATCCTTGAAATATCCCCTTAAAATTCTTAAAAGTCCCAATGTGTCGGGTCAAGCGGCTGCGCTTGTCGGGGGGGGGGCAATCTTCAGAGCTTTAATAATCATACTTTTGACCTCCTGTATAAATAATTATGTCTTATTTGACTACTTTTGTCAAGTAATCAATATTGACAATAAAGTTTCAGCGGGTACAATAATAAACGTAACCCGTGATGGGGCGTCGCCAAGTGGTAAGGCACCTGGTTTTGGTCCAGGCATTCGGAGGTTCGAATCCTTCCGCCCCAGCCATTTTTAAAATTTACGTCTTTGAGCATTAGCCCAAAGGCGTTTTTTTTAGTTCTACTTGGAAATTTCATTTTTGAACTTAGCAGTTGTTGTAAACTAACATATAAAATTATTGTCTGGCGGAAAAAAGCATAGAGCTGCAATAGCAATAGCATTCTTAAAAGATGCACCGATTATTATACTTGACAAAGCAACTTTAACCTTGGATAATAAAGTTAGAAGCAGTTGTACAAAAAGTTATCGACAATTTGAAGAAAGATAAAACATTATTTGTAATCCACACAGACTCTCAACAATAAGAAATGCAGACAAAATTGCATTTATAAATGGTGGTTAATTAGTGGAATCTGATAATCATGATGAGTTTATATTCATTGAAAATGGATAATACAAGGCTCTTTATGAGATGCTGTTCAAAAAACAAGAAGTAAATGTATAAGGAGGGAGAATGATAGAAACAGGAGTTTTAAAATTTGAATATTCACATGGTCGTGCAGATACCGATGATTTATTAAATATTAATAATAAATTTATAACTTGTTCTCCTAAATGCCCAAGAATGCTATCAAGTGATAAATTATTATTTCTTGTAATTATAGATGAGTACAATAAAAAATCATCTCCCAAAATTATTGGCAGAGCAAACACGTATGGTTTTGTTAATACTAATATTGCAACACAAAATATGATAAATAAATATTCCGGGTTAAGCCATTATAAATATTATGTAGAGCTATACAATGTTGAAGTCATCGACAAAGTCATTAAAGATTGTATTCCTCTCTATGATATTATTGCACAGTTTCAACATAGTATGTTTCCACATACCACCGCTAAAAATCCATACAGAGCTTATGCACAACAATCATACAGATTAATCTCGAACTCTGCGCGAGATTATATTAATCAACTTTTAAACGCAGAGAAGTTAATTAAGTTATAAAAAGAATAAAGGAGGAAACAAATGACAAGCAAAAAAGCAGAAAAATGGTTAGAAGAAAGAGGTATCACACTTCAAGAAAATTTTGTAACAGGATTAAAAAAGCTAGTAAAAGATTTTCAAAAAGAGCATGGAATTAAAAATATAGAAGAAGTTTACTCTTTGATAGGATTAAAGAAACAGTACCTAGTTTATTGGTCAAAAAATCCACATAGCGTACAGACAAAAAAACTACAAGTTAAAAATAATTTATACTGCTGCAGAAGTATTTAATTTGTCTGAATCTGAAAAAGAAATACTTGCAAACAAAGCTGGCTATACTTTAAATAAAAATCCTAATTTTAAAAAACATCTAAACTATTTAATATACAATTCACACAAAAAACATAAAATTATATATGATAGAGCACTGATTAGCGAAAGAATGTACAGACGGATAAAATCAGATTATCATCCGACAAAAACTTCTTTAATTGCTCTTGCAATATCATTAGATTTAAAACTTGAAGAAATATATTCTTTACTGCAAAAAGCCGGATATATTTTATCAGAATCTATTGCTTATGATATGACAATAAAATGGCTTCTTGAAAACACTTCAAATAATATGCAAAACAGGCTGTTTTACATCAATGACATATTATATGAACTGGAACTGCCTCTTTTAATGACTCGTGAAAAGTCATAATTAATTTCCATAAATTAGTATTAAATTTTATTATGCTAAGAACAACAATTTGCAAGTTGTATTAAGAAAACATGGAGGAAAAAATGTTTAGTAAGTTATCAAAATATTTGCCTATCGTAGCAATGTTGGTATTATTGTGCAGTTCAAACGTATTTGCAGAAACAAAAGTCAATATGCCGCTAGAACAAAGCTATCAGCAGATTAGCGAACTGACAATCAAAATTAAAGACGATAATAAAGGCATTCCCGAAGATTTTGTAAATAATTCTTTTATGAATATCTTAAATTCAGCAGAAGAATATACAAAAACAAATGTTCTATCTGATGATGAATTGCAAAAAATGATTAGTTATATCCTTGAGGCCGCAAAAAACAATGAAGCCTACTATAATAACAAAATAGAGGGTATCAATCATCAAAAAGAAAACATAAAAGGGCATGGCACAATAGACAAAATTATGTATATTGCACTTCAACAAATAGATAAAAAAATGTACCATGGCCAAATGATAAAATCTTATGAAAAAGATTTAACTCAGCAAAGTGCAGAAGCGGCTCAGAAAAAAGAATATTACGCCAAATTCACTGCATCTCTTGCACATACCTTGGAAGATTTGAATGACCAAAATTTCGGCAATAAAGACAAGAATTTATATGTTCAAAATACATGCAGAGATACAAAAGATTTACTAACAAATAAAAAAGTCTTTAAACAATACAACGGCAAAATAGTGAAGGCAAAGGGTCCTGAACTCTATTTTGTCCATGAAGGTAAAGCACGTTGGATCACAAATCCTGGAGCTTTTAATGCAGTATTCAAAACCTCTGCTTGGAATAATTTAACCAATATCTCCAGAATTTTATTAGAATTTTATCCAAAGGAACAAAATTTGAGTAATCCGGCTTTATTACAAGAACAAAAGACCGGAAAGGTTTATTTAGTTCCACAACGAGGTGTAAATCAATCTGCAAAATATTGGATTCATGATCCATATACATTTGACACTTGTCAATTTGACTGGGGAAAAATCCAAAACTTAAATAATGACATTTATGTAGAAGGTAAAACCATTTATTCTAAACAGTAATAATTATAAATCTGCTTACCTATAAAAGGCTCATATAATTGAGCCCTTTTTTTTATATAAACGGTGACATAATTAATTACCACATTTGCCAAAATATACAGAATAAAATAAACATTGCAATACACAGGAAAGGAGGCTTTATGAAAATAAAACAATATCATAATATATTTCCCCCTTAAACTAAAAACTATTTTAGGACTTAATAATATGTATAAATTATAGGAGATTTTAATATGTCAAATACCTTAAATTGTGTTGATACTTATATCAATGGATTAAACTACGATTCCAGAAATATTCTTGTTGATAATTCAAGTGTACCTGAATACAAAAAAGAAGATGGAAAATTAGAAGAAGATGGCACTTTTCTTGTGATAAAGAAAAAACAATGTTCTGTAGCAAATAATACATCAGAGCTTACATATGTTGACTCATTGGCTTCAAGACTCTTTCCAGGTGCAATGGTCTTGTGTAATAGTAATTTAATTGAAAACAACCCGTTGACGGTAACCTTGAAAACAAAACCGACAAAATTCAGCATCGATTTACCTAATATGGATACAGGTATCGAAGTTAATACATTAACGAAATATGAACTTGATGCTGCAATTAAGGCTAAGATTGCCGAGTGGAAACAAAATAATCCAAACGGAAATATTGCCGCAAAAGTAAAGCACAGTTTATATGAAGTAAAAAGCCAGCATCAATTAAGTGCAGCATTAGGCTTAAACATCGCTAGTTCAAAATTGAATTTCAATATTGATTTCAATGCAATTGAAAATTCTGAAAGCAGAGACTGGATTTTGAAATTCGAACAGATTTATTATAATGTAACATTAAATAATTTCCAGAAACCTAGCGATATTATTGATGACTCTGTTTCTGAAGACGAATTACGAGGACTGGGTATCAATGACAAAAATCCTTTGGGGATCGTTAACAATGTAAATTATGGACGTATTATATATGTTCATTTTAAAACTAATAATAAGTCAATAGATTTAAACGGAAAATTACATGCCATACTAACCGCTCCAACAAACCTAGATTTCAATGCTCAAGTTGATTATAAAGATATTAAAGATAATTTCTCGTTGGATGTTTTTATCTACGGAGGAGGCAGTTCTGCTTTCAGTGCCGTGCCGCAAATCAGTATTGACACTATACACGAATTTATTGAACAAGGCTATAACTTCGATGCTCAACAAGAAGCCGCACCTATAGGCTATAGTGTAGCTTTTATGAAAAATGGAGCTCAAGAATTAGCAACAGTCAATAGTACATCTACATATATAGAAACAACAATAGAACGCTTTGATAAGGCTCATTTGAGAATTGAGCAAAAAGCAGCATTTGTGAATTGTTTTAATATAACCTGGAATGAAATATCGTATGACCAAGCAGGGAATGCTGTTATAACAGCAAAATCCTGGGAACACAATAACCAAAATTGCTGCGTCGGTGAGCAATATGATTTGTTCTTCAATGGAAATGTTCGTAATTTACATATTGTTTCAAAAGGTTATACAGGAATAATATGGAATAAAATTCGTACAAACTTTGACAGAACAGTAAGCTTGGCTCCTGAAATGAAATTAACAGTAAGAGGGACTACATTAAATCAGAAATGCGAATTAACATAGTCATAAATTGTGCATTATAACCTATTAATAGGAGCAAAAATATTGACGAGGTGGACTTAAAGAAACTTGTCGGCTATTTTTGTAAAATAGCCGACAAGTTTTTTGCCTGTTTGTATGTAAAGTTACAGTTCAATATTGCCACGAGACAACATGTGTTTCTTCATTTAAGCTCAGAAATAATCACAAAGGTGCCTGAGATTATATTATTTTTTTTAAAGCATTAATTATAAGTCCGGAACTGACATCATCTTTAAGATTATTTTTTATTATTATTTCAGGCAGCATAAGCTTTTCATTATTACTTTTTAATAATTTATTTAACTTATTTTGTAATTCTGTATTATTTATATTTGCGTAAATAACTATTTGTTCAGGATTATAAACGCACATATAAATTTTTATTGTATTTAAAAGAAATTTTTCCATCTCCTCTTTTGAATAAGAAAATTCCTCCCAATTAATTCCGTAAGGAAGATATTTTATTTCTCCGGCAAGATTATTTTTACCTTTTATAATTTCCCCTTTAAAAAAAATTGCAGAACCGGGAGGATACTTAGACGGCATATAAATTCCAACACAATTTGAAATACTGAGCCTGCTGCAATAACCGTAAAGTGCCGAATTAATATCATTTTCGAAATATATGTCAAGTCCGAACTTCTTTCTCAGTGCAGCAGGAAAATTTGTATCTAAGCCGGAATAATCGCAGATTAAAAACTTGCCGTTGTATTCTTCCCCGGGAATTGAAAAAATTATAACTTTTATATTAGGGTATTGTGTAAGAAGTTTCTGTATATTTTTTTCAAAGCAAGCCGCTGATATCTTATTTATTTCCTTAACTGCTTTTATTGTTTCTCCATAAAGATTACAAACCGAATAACAAACAATATCCTGCTTTTTTTCTTCATACATATAAATTATAAGTGCAAGCCTTACCGTTTCATTAAACCTGTAAGAAGTTGCCGGTCGCCCCAAATCAGGATGAATTGTTTTATCTTCCAAAATTTCGTTATCTGCAAGCAGTGTTTTTACTAGAGAATTAACCGTAACAACACTTAATCCCGAGATGCTCGCGAGTTCTGATTTAGTTGCGGTTCTTCTTTCTCTAAAAATACTCTTTAATTTCTCTAGATTTATTTTTTTTATTATATTTTCTTTCATAAAATTTTTCTTAAGTTTTCAACCATTCTTGAAGCAGTTTCAAGCTTTTTAGAAACAGCTCCTGCTGCAAGTTTATTTACATCTTTTTCGAAATCTTTTGGTAAAATTTTGCAATTATTTTTTGCAAATTCCACAAGTCTTTTCTCTCCCGGGTGAAGAATTTTATTTTTTGCAAAAATTATATCGAAATAACTAGCCAAAAATGCTGCACTTCTATGATTAATACTATTTAAATCATTTCGTTTGACTGCTTTTTCAAGCTGTTCATAATATGATGCAAATGGTTTATCTTTTAAAAGCATCATATTTCGCTTTATAATATTTTCCTTAAGTTTTTCCGGATAAGGGGTTTGCAGTCTGTTTTTTAACCCCTTAAGCCATCCTTTTTTATCGTATGATATCTCAATTACATTCAATGTATGCAGAAAGCATGTTGTATAGCCGTTTGAAGGATAATGTTTTAACCATACATTTTCGAAATTATTTTCAAACCACTGTTTGTTAAAATACATTACGTCAAGCTGTCTGCCCATTTTATCAACAAAAAACTCATCACCTGCACCGAAATATTCACAGCCTATCTCATAATTTGACGAGTATTTTTTTACGATTTCAGCTCGTTCCCCGATAGGGATATCCTTATCCGTAAAAATATAAACATCTATATCAGAAGCCTTATCTGCTGTTTTCGCAGCACTTGAACCGCCAATACCAATTGCTTCTACTTCTTCAAACCGTTTAAACTCATCAATAACACTGTTTAAAATTTCATTATTTTGCATTATTTTATCCTCATTAATATTTCTTGTAAAGATATCTTGTCCCTCGAACTTCAGCCTGTTATTTGACTGAGTTCCGCCATAAAAATACAATGGATTTATTCTGCTAATTTTCATTATCAGCCTCTGTTTTTATATTTATTAAATATACTTAATTAAGTTGATTTAATAATATATTATAAAAACAAACTTGTCAACTTATAATACGGAATAGAACCTATTATTGAAATAGGATACAATTCTGAATACCCGAACGGATTATTTCACCTTTTTCTTTCTCGTAACAATTAATAAAACTCCGAGAAGAATTAATGCAACTCCCATGCAAATTCTTACCGTGAGTTGTTCATGAAAAATAAGAACCCCGAAAAATAATGCAGTTAAAGGCTCTAAAGCTCCTAAAATCGCTGTAGTGGTTGATCCCACAAGTTTGATTGATATTGTAATTGTTTCAAGAGAAATTATTGTCGGAAATACGGAAAGCCCGATTGCAAGAAGCCACAAATAGGGTTTGTCCAATATTTGCAGCTGAGTACAGAATTTTAGATTAATAATATAAACCAGAAGTCCGAACAACATTACATAGAAACTCATTTTAGCCCTGTTAATATGTTTTACAGCTTTTATATTTTTAACCCCGACTATATAAAGAGCGTACAGTAAAGCCGAAAGAAATACTATACCTACACCGTATAAGTTTAAACTTAAACCTGTTTTCCCTTTGTATAAGAGTATAATTCCAACAGAAGTCAGAAGAATTGAAGAAATCACTGTTTTCGTTATCTTTTCTTTAAAAAATAAAGCCATGATAACCGCAACCAGAACAGGATAAATAAATAAAATTGTACAGGCGATACCTGCTTCTATATAGTTAAAAGCATCATAAAGCGTTAAAGAGGATAATGAAAAGAATATTCCGAGAATTAAAAGAGGTAAAAATTCTTTACGTGAAATGTTTAATGCTGTTTTTTTGACAAATTTTAACCACAAACCGTAAATTACAACGGCTAAAGCATACCTGTAAAAAAGTACGGAATTAATCCCTATTCCGGCTGCAAAAAGCGGCAGAGCAAATAAGGGGTTTGTTCCGTAACTGGCTGATGCTATTGCACCGTTCAGAATGCCTTTTACACGTCTGTTCAATTTTGTCTCCTCTTAATTTAAATCTATATTAAAGAGCAGTAAAAATCAATCAAACTATAAGTCGATATCTGATTCTTTTATCGGGGCGCCTATTACACGTTCAAGTTCTGCTGCGTTAATATTGTAGTTCAGCAGGTTTGAATAGTAATCAAGTTGTGCATTAAGGTATGAGTTTTCGGCATCTTTAAATTCTATAGCATCGCCCAAACCTACCTGATATCTTCTGAATGCCTGATACTGGCGTTCTTTTGCCTGCTGCAGGGCAAGCTTAGACACTTCAATACTGTCATGAGAATTCAGAAGGCTTATGTATGCGCTTTTTACCTCCAGATAAACGTTTTGTTTTTGTTGTTCATAATCCGCAACTGCTTTTTTGTATTCGGCTTTTGCCTGATCTACCTGTTTTTTTAAGAGCATAAGGTTCAAAGCGTTATAGTTTAATTGAACTCCGACTTGATAACCATAGTCACTGTCAATTTGTCTGCCGCCCTGATTATAGGAGCCGAATGCACTTAAATCTGGACTGAATGCTCTTTTAGCAGCTCTGACATTTAACTCGGCTGCATCTCTGAGTTTTTTTGAAGATAATAATGCCGGTCTAGATGCTTCCGCTGTTTTAAGTAAATCCGGGAAGTTTACATTATATTCTTTTGAGTTAAGTTTGTCTTTAAGAATAACGTTTTCCAACTCGGGAATACCTACGGCGTTTGCAAGTTCTGCGGCTGCCAATTCAAGTGTGTTTTTTGCTTTAATCAAATTAACTTTTGCATTACCTAGGTTGTATTCCGCTGTAGTAACATCAATTTTTGCTTTTCTTCCGATGTCGTATTGAGCTTTTGCCTGTTTTAACTGCAATTCAAAGTCTTTAACTGTATCTTCGTAAACTGATTTTTGAATTTCCGCAAACACAAGGTTATAATATGCAACTTTTACGTTATATATTACAAGCTCAATACTTGTTTCAGCATCAAATCTTGAAGATTCATAAGTTCTCTGTGCCAGATCCGCATTGGCTTTTGTTTTACCAAAATCGAATAAAAGCATATTTGCAGTAACGGTAGGCGCATAGTACATGTTATATTTTTGCGACATCATTCTTGCATAACCCGGATTTGTCATAAGCATATCGTTTCTGGAATAGCTTACGCCTGCGCTTAAGGTTGGAAAGTAGTTAGACCAAGCCTGTCCTACCATGGTTTTGTATATTTCTGCGTTGCTGATTGCTGACATAATTGTCGGGTGATGTGTTATCGCAAGTTTAATACAGTCGCTGAGCGTTACTTCGCCGTTCATATCAGAGTATTCTATCTGACTGTTTATTACGGGGAATTTGGTTTCATACATTCCCTCGGCTTCCTGTGAAGATTCTTTTTTATGAATGGCGTTTTCTTTGTCTTTTTTTATTTCACGTTTTATGTTCGGTTTATCCTTATCAGGTTTTACGATTTCTACTTTTTGTTTTTCTTTCGGCTTTTTATCTTTTCCGAACCATCCCTTAGCAATTACGGGGGTGGTTGAAAGAGTTAAAACCGAACATATTAAAAACGTATTCAAAATCTTTTTCATTGTAATTTATATCTCCAAATCTTTTTCGGTAATTTCTTTTTTCGGGAACAGGTCAACGAATTCCTGAACAATTACGTAGAACGCGGGAGTTAAGACAGCACCGAGCGTACATGCTGCAATCATACCGCCGAATACGGTTGAACCTACGGAAATTCTTGAATTTGCTCCTGCGCCGGTTGCAAATATCATCGGTAAAACACCTATAATAAACGCAAGTTCTGTCATCATAATAGCCCTGAACCTCAGCTTGGCGGCTCTGATTGCCGCATCTTTAACTGAAAGTCCGTGTTTTTCATGTTCTTCTTTTGCAAATTCTACAATAAGAATTGATTGTTTTGCAGCAAGACCGATTAATGTAATCATTCCGACCTGTGAATAAATATCAAATGACTGGTTAATCATCATCTGGAATATTAATGCTCCAAGGGCTGCAATCGGTGATATTAACAATACGGCAATCGGAATTGTATAGCTTTCGTATAACGCAACTAGGAAAAGATATACAAATATCAAAGCCATTCCTACAATTATTGCTGTTTGTCCGGAAGCTTCCCTTTCCTGAGCAGATGTTCCTGACCAGTCAAAGGTCATATCGGAAGGAAGCACCTGTTTTGCAACTTCTTCCATTGCTGTCATTGCATCGCCTGAACTTTTCCCTGCTGCCTGCTGCCCTTGAATTTGAACGGATTTATACTGGTTGTATCTTGAAATTGAAGCTGTTCCGACTGTTTGTTTTAATTTAACTATTGAAAGTATCGGAACCATTACACCGTTGTTGTTTTTAACGTATATACCCGACAGGTCAGCCGCTTTATTTCTGAAACGGCTTTCAGCCTGCATTTGAACCTTAAATACTCTGTCATATTTGTTAAAGTCATTAACATAATATGTCCCGAGCATTGAAGAAAGTGTTGAGTATAACTCTTGAAGGTCAACATTTTGTGCCAGAGCTTTTTCATAATCAATTTCTACAATGTATTGAGGCACGTTTGCCTGGAATGATGTATAAACGCTTGATAATGACGGATTTTGATTTGCCGCTGCAACAAGTTTATTTGCCCAGCTTTCCATTTCCTGCGGAGTATATTCTCCCTGTGAAAGCATCTGGAATTCAAAACCGCCCATCATACTCATACCGTTAATTGCCGGTGGTGAGAAGGCAACAATTGATGCTTCTTTCGTATTTGCGGCAACCATTCTCACCTGATTTAAGACTGCAGTGTGCGATAAATCTGTTGCCTTGCCTTTAATTTTATTTGAAATCCATTTTGCAGGATTCATTTTTCTTTCTTTGTAATCCAAAAGCTGTATAATTACGTTAGCCGAGTTTACAGCACCGTCGCCTCCGAATACGGTTAATTTTTCGGGGTTAACGCCAGGAATATCTTTAATTTCATCAACAAATTTTCTTGCAACTGTTTCTGTTCTTGAAAGAGAAGCACCGTCAGGAAGGGTAATACTTGCAATAAGCACCCCTTGATCTTCATCGGGGATAAAACCTGTTGAAATAGTTTTGAATGATAAAAGAGTTAAAAGAACTATGCTTACATAGAATATTGCAACAAGCTTTTTGTTATATACAAACTTTGTAACATATTCCATATAAAAATCTTCTACTTTTGTAAACATTTCATTGAATTTAACAACAAGAACAGAAGTTTTTTTGTTAATTCTTTCTTTTATATTTTCAATATGTTTAAGCCATGGGAATTTGGAATAATCATGTTCAACTTTTTCTTGCCCTAAAAAGTGCGAGCACATGGCAGGAGATAATGTCAAAGCACAGATTGCGGAAATTGCGATTGAAACTGCGATACAAACTGCAAACTGTTTGTACATAACTCCTGTCATACCTGTCATAAATATAATAGGTACGAATACTGCCATTAATACAAGAGCCATTGCAACAAGGGCAAACCCTACTTCTTCCATAGTAAGCTGAGTTGCAATAATTGCTGATTTACCTTCTTCGATGTGGCGTTTAACGTTTTCGATAACAACAATTGCATCGTCTACAACAACACCTACTGCCAGTACAAGAGCGAACAGTGAAAGAAGGTTAATTGTCATCCCGAAGGCCTTAAGGGCAAAGAACGTTCCGACTAAAGAAACCGGAATTGTTGCACAGGGAACAAGAGTTGCCATTCCATCGCCTAAAAACAGGAATATAATTATTACAACGATTAATGCGGTTAAAAGAATTGTAAATTCAACTTCTTTCATAGATTCGTGGATAAAGTCCGCATCGTCTTTTACATACAGAATTTTAATCCCGTTGGTTAATCTTGAATTTATTTCATTAACCTTAGCTTTAACAGCTTTCGAGAGGTTAATTATGTTAGCGTCGGGAAGTTGGGATATAACAACTACCGCCGAGGGTTTTCCGTTAACCAGACCGAGGTTTGAATAGGATTCCGCTCCGAGTTCCACGCGTGCTATATCTTTTATTTTAACATTCGAACCGTCAGTATTTGAACGGATAACTATATTTTCAAACTGTTTCACATCATCAAGTCGTCCCGGTGTTTTCAGGGTTAATTGCAATGCTTGAGCTTCGTCTGTCGGAAGCTGACCCAGTGCACCTGTTGCGACCTGTGTGTTTTGATTTTTTATTGCTGTCTGTACTTCGCTTACGGAAATATTCATACCTGCCATTTTTTGCGGGTCAAGCCATATTCTCATTGAGTAGTTTCCGCCGCCGAATACACTTACATCTGCAACGCCTTCTACACGTTTAAGTTCGTCTTTAATATATATAGAACCGTAGTTTGTTAGGTCTAATTGCGACCAATTACCGGATTCAGGGTATAAGGTTAAGATAATTGCACCTGAGCCTGATGAACGACTGATTGCGGTTACCCCTGTTCTTTGAACTTCTTCGGGAAGCTGCGATTGCACTCTTTGAATTAAGTTCTGAACATTCATCAAGTTAATATTTTTATCTGTTCCGACCTTAAAATATAATGTTAAACTGTAATTTCCATCTGTTGAAGTTGACGTCATATAAGTCATATTTTCAACACCGTTAAGCTTGTTTTCCAATACAGTTGCAACCGAAGATTCGATAACTTCGGCACTTGCACCCTGATAAGATGCCGATACCCTTACCTGAGGCGGGGTTACATCGGGATAGCTTTCCTGCTTAAGGCTTAGAAGTGAAATTAAGCCGAGAATAACTATACAAACTGATATTACCAGCGCAAATCTTGGTTTCAGTATAAAAAAGAACAGTTTATCTTTATCAAATATTTTTTTCATTATCTTACCTGCTATTGAGCTTTAGTTTCCGACTTACTGATAGGTTTTAATTTTTGTCCTTCCGCAGAAATATTTTGTATCCCCGTAACAACAATTGTATCTGTCAGATTTAATCCGTTGTCAACAATCCAGTTGTTATCTACGGCATCTGAAACTTTAATATTTTTCTTAACAGCTTTGTTATCTTCAACCGCCCAGACGTAATATCCGCTCATTGCATCACCTTTTGTGCAGGATTGCGGTACGGTCATAAACTTAACCAGTTTGGGGGCTGTAATTTGCACTTTCATATAAGCTCCGGGGACAAGCCAGCTTTTAGTGTTATCAAAAGTTGCACGCATTGTGACAGAGCCTGAATCCTTATCAATTTTGTTATCTACAAAATTAATTTTTCCGATTTTGTCATACCATGTTCCGTCATCAAATTGCACTTTTACCTGAGCATCTTTGAAATTGTTACTTGCTTTCAAAAGTTTAACAAAGTCATCGCCTTTTAAGCTGAAGGTTACATAAACAGGGTTAACGCTTGAAATATTTACTAAAGAACCTGAAGTTGCAGTAACATAGTTTCCTTCCGTAATATTAACTTTTCCGATACGACCGTCAATCGGAGATTTAATTGAGGTGTAGCCTAAATTAACTCTTGCAAGTTCAAGCTGCTGTCTTGCTGCATCATACAATGCTTTGTTCTGGTTTCTTGATGCCAAACTCTGGTCAACATCAGAACGGCTTATCAAATCTTCTTTAACGAGAGCATTTGCCCGGTTTAATTCCTGTTGTGCATTTCTTAAAAGTGCACTGTACTGATTAACATTTGCCTGTGAATTATTCACTTCGATTTGATATTCTCTGGGATCAATTTGGAAAAGAAGCTGCCCTTTTTTTACAAAGTCGCCTTCTTTAAAATATTTTTTCAGTAAAAATCCCGGTACTCTTGCAATAACATCTACCGAATATTTTGCCTCCACGCGTCCTGTAGATTCTGCAGAGACATTCACTGCTTCAATATGCGGATTGTCAACTTCCACTTCTTTGGGCATTTTCATAGCCTGTCTCTGGATTATACCTGCAATGAAACCTGATGTCTTATTATAAATAATAGGCACAAGAATAATTGTAAAAACTAATATTGCCCATTTTTTTCTGGTCATTTGATATTTCATACTTCTCTCCAATTTGCTTACGGACGTGTATTACAGTAGAATTTTCTACCATAATGATAAAATATTATTTATGCCCTGTCAATAAAAACATAATGTTAATCCACCATTTGAAGTACCGTTTTTTACAGTAAATTATTTTCTTTTAAAATATTTTTTAATGTATCTGCCGACTTATGCAAATTTTCAATCTCGCTTTTATTCAAGGAAATCGGAATATGAGTTTCTACTCCGTTTTTACCTACTATTGCCGGCATACTCAGTACTACATCGTTAATCCCGTATTCGCCCTGCATCATTGATGAAACAGGAAGAATTGATTTTTCATCTCTGACAATTGCTTCGCAAATTCTTTTTACAGACATTGCAATACCGTAATTTGTTGCTTTTTTTCTTGAAATAATTTCGTATGCACTGTTTTTAACATCTTCCGCTATTTTGTCGGTAGCAGATTTGTGGTCGTAATGACCGCGCATTTCGCAGAATGTATTCAACGGAACCCCTGAAACGTTTGCACTGCTGAAGGCTGCAATTTCACTGTCTCCGTGTTCGCCTATAATGAAAGCATGAACACTTCTGCTGTCTACGTTTAAGTGCCCGCCTACGGCATATTTCAATCTTGCGGTATCAAGAACTGTTCCCGAACCTATTACCCTGTTTTGTGGAAGACCGCTTAATTTGATTGCTACGTATGTAAGAATATCAACAGGGTTTGATACGATAAGCAGAATCCCTTTAAAATCTCTTTTTGAAATTTCAGGGATAATTGATTCAAATATTTTTATATTTTTTTGAACAAGGTCAAGTCTTGTTTCTCCCGGCTGCTGGTTTGCTCCTGCTGTGACAATAACAATTGAGGCATCGGTAATATCATCATAATCTCCCGCATAAATCTTCATTGGTCTTGCGAAAGGTACTCCATGGCTTATATCCCAGGCTTCTCCTTCTGCTCTTTTTCTGTCTGCGTCTATCATTACAAGCTCGTTAAACAAACCGCTCTGCATAAGGCTGAATGCTGATGCCGAACCCACAAAACCGCAGCCTATCATAACTGCTTTTCTGTAATTTACACAATTGATGCAATCCCTTGTTTTTTCCATATATATACCCCTTTCAAATTATGTATTGCTGAAATTATATTACTATATTTATCGTACATTTGTAAATTACTATATAGTCTGTCGGGCGATAATATTAATGATAAACGGTCATATTATTGTATAGGGGCAGATAATGGCAGATAACGAAATTTATATAAAAGTTACAAAAGACGGTCCTTATTTTGTATATGGTAAGCCTCTTATTAACGAAAAAATAATTATCTCTGATAACGACTGTATTGCATTTGATTATGCAGACGGGAGAGTTTTTGAGGTGAAATCTGAGCCTGTATGCCTTTGCAGGTGCGGAAAAACAAAAACTCCTCCGTTTTGTGACGGAACGCATAATAACTGTAATTTTGACGGAACGGAAACTGCCTCATTTGAACCGTTTATAAATAATGCGGTTAAATATGAGGGTAAGAATTTAGTACTCTATGACAATGAAAAATATTGTGCACTCGCCCGATTTTGTGACGCATACGGAACAATATGGAATTTAATACTTAACGGTGATAAAAAAAGTGATGAACTTGCAATTAAAGAAGCAGATTTATGTCCTTCGGGCAGGCTGATTATGTATGACAAAGAAGGGAATATACTTGAAAAAAAACTTCCTGCTGAAATTTCGGTTTTGGAAGATCCATGTTATAGAGTAAGCGGTCCTTTGCGGCTTCAGGGAAATATAAGAGTTGAAAGTGCAGATGGAAGAAGTTATGAAATACGCACTAAGCAGACATTATGCAGATGCGGGAATTCCGCTAATAAACCTTTCTGTGACTGCTCTCACAAGCACAAAAATTTTAAGGCAGAAAAATAAAAAACGGGTTGACAAAAAATAAAACAGTTTTATAATTATTAGGTAAACCTAACTTTTTAAGAGGAGAATATGGAATCTTATATTTTTAAAACTGTTATATTTGTATCACTTATTATTTACGGCTTAATACGTATGCCGTTTATGAAAAAATGTAAGCTTAAACAGAATATCAAATCCGAAAATCTGTCTTATGAAAAATTTAAAGTATTTATCGCGTGGCTTGGAATGGTGCTTGTTCCGATGATTTTCGTTTTTTCAAATGTGTTTGTAAAATTTGATATGAACCTGCCTGTTTATATTCGTATTTTAGGGGTTATGGGCTTAATTGCCGATGCAATATTCTTTTATTATATTCATAAAGAACTCAGCGATAACTGGTCGCCTGTTTTGGAGATTAAGGCAGAACAAAAACTTATTAAAACAGGTGTTTATAAATATATAAGACATCCTATGTATACCCAGTGCTGGTTATGGGTTTTCTTTACGGGCATTGTTGCGTCTAATTGGTTTGTTCTTGTATTCGGACTTGTAACTTGGGGATTTTTGTATTTTACAAGAGTATTTAATGAAGAAAAAATGATGCTCGGAGAATTCGGAACGGAATATTCGGATTATATGAAGCAGACGGGACGCATTTTTCCTAAAATATTTTAATGTTGATATTTTGCGAAATAACTATTATAATTTTTTTATGGAATTCAACATTGAAACTTGGCTTCAAGACTTTACAAAAAAATTATTTGACCATTTCAGTAGACGTATAAAATTTGTCGGACTGCAGGGCAGTTATAAACGCGGTGAGGCAAAGGAAAACAGCGACATAGATATAGTTATTATACTGGACAGGCTTACTTTTGAAGATTTGACGGAGTACAAAAAAATAGTTCGTTCAATGCCTTTTCATGAAAAAGTCTGCGGATTTGTTTCCGGAGAAAGGGAAATTTATAACTGGCCTAAATTCGATCTTTTTCAGCTTGCAAACGATACAATATCATTACACGGAAATTTATATGATTTTATTCCTATATTAAAGAGAAATGATATTTTGGATTCCGTAAAAATAAATACTGCAAATCTTTATCATCAAATGTGCCACGGGTATCTTTTTGAAAAGAGCAATGTTAATGTATTATATCATGGTTATAAAAGTGCATTTTTTATATTACAGGCTGTTTACTATGTCCGCAATACGGAATATATAGGGACAAAAAAGGATTTGTTAACAAAGCTTGACGGTGAAGATAAAGAAATTCTTCTCGTAAATATGAATTGGCAATCTTTAAATATTGCCGAAAATTCGGATTTTTATTTTGAAAAGATTATTAATTGGGCAGGCAGATACATTTAATTTTTTGCCGATGCCGTTTTTGTTTTAAGCGAGATTTCCTTTTTTAAATCCTCAAGAAATTCAGGTTTGTATAAAAATCCCAGATGTGCGCCGTTGCTAAGAAGTACGGTTTTCTTGCCCGTGTATATTTTAAGCTGCTTTAACTGATTTTGATTAACCAGATAATCATCAAGCGTGTGGTAAATTTTATAATTTGCACTGCTTTGAAGAAAATCCGCCAGAGATAAAAGACTTGCTTTACTTCCCAACTCTTCAATCGATTTGTATTTATCGCCGAGAAGGTACTTTTCCGTGTAATCTCTGTAGTTCATGTTATTTATTGTATTATAAATCTCTGTTTTTTTATTTTTCGGTGTCTTTTCCAACGTAAAAATCAAATCCGAAAGTTTCTGATGCATAATAAATCCCGTAATAAGTTTTCCTTCTTCTTCGGTAAACGGCAGCACGGAAATCTTTATATCTTTATCTGCATCTTTCATATCTGAAAGCTGAATGACTTTTGCTGCCGTAACAGCTGCTCTGTTTTTTAAGTCGTCAGGATTTTTGTCCCATTCTTCGCTGTTTTTATCGACCTGCTGCATTGCATATACAAGTTCTATCGGCGGGCATATTGAAATATATTTTGTAATATTTAATGTATTGTTTTTATATTCTTTATCTGCAAGAAAAAGTGTTGTCAGCGCGCCGAAAGAAGTGCCAATTACGGTTTTCCCGCTGAATTTGCAATTGTATTTTTGTTCAAGATTTTCAACAATTTTGCCTGTGACCGTTTTAAGATATTCCGCGTCCTGCGAAGGTATTCCGGGTTTGTAACTGTCAGGCATGCTTTTTACAAATTCCCACTGAAAGTGGCTTCCCTGAATAATTACCGAGTAACCTGCATCATAGAAAATTTTTGCAAGTATTACGGAATGGCGTGACGTTATTCCTTCCCCTATTGACGGATAAATTATAGCGACAGGAGAATTCTTGTCTTTTTGCATAATATATTTAAATTTATAATTTTCTTTTTCAGGTGTAATGTTCACCGATGAAGTCTTTATTCTCTTGCTGAAACTTCTGTTCCAGATTGAAAGTTCGTTCCACACGGAAGCATCGACTTCCGGCATGTCAAAAAGAGCTGTTCTCATCGAATCTACAACGGGATTTTGGGGGTTATAATCGTACAGAAGCATATCTGCCATAAGCTTGGAATTTTCAAGGTTATAACTTTTTAAAATAATGTTATCTATATTTGTTCCGCCTTTTATAATTTCTGCTACGGTTAATTTTTCATCGCTTTTATTTTCATCTTCATGTTTGCCTCTCATATCCAGAGTATTTTCGACTAGTTCGTTATCCGGTTCTTCTTCTGCGGCTTTAAAACCTTTTTTTAGTATTTCTTTTCTGTCCAGATTATTGCATTTTATATAATTATCAATTCCGTACATTTTTTTTGCTATTTCGTAAGGGTCTGCATAAGTGGATTCTATCATTTTTATAAAAGGCTGCATGTATGATGTTCTGTTTACCGTTAAACCTGCTTTAACCATTGCAAGAATAGGTGTTCCCACGTAAGTTGTCGGGTTTAGTGATGTATCAAGAATTTTCCCTGCAACCCCTCTTGCCGTTGTTCCGTTCATTACAGGAAGTACTATATATGAACCCGAATTACATTTGCATTTTGTCAAAGCCTGTTCCATATCTTCATTTACGGGGTCAATCTTCAAAAATCTCTTTGCCGGATCAAACATTCCGCCTATGCCTATTGTTGTATTGGTTAGAAATCTTACGGTTTCTGTTCCTGATGCTTTAAAGTCTTTTTGTATAAGGCTGCTGATTAATCTTTTCGGGTATTCTATATTTTTGTATGCGGTGTGAATTCTTTCGATGCCGTATTCGGGCATTATTGAACACCAGAGGATATGAACGGGGCGTATTGCATACTTATTCAAACCCAGATTGAAATTAAAAACTTTTCTGTTCATTTTTTCATACTTATCTGCTCCCAGATAAATATAAGAGTAATCGGGGTATTTGCTCTGCTGTTTTACGAGTTCTTCTGCATAAGATATATTTACTGTACATAAAAATATAACTAAAACAGTTAAAAATTTTTTTATCATAATAATCCTGATTTCTTTGCTCATTTAACCTTTTTATTGTTTTTTGCGGAAAGATAAAGTTCATTACTCGTCAGGATATTTTTTGTGTTATTATTTTTTGACAGAAAGAGGAGTTAAATTTATGAGAGAAAAAGAAAAAATGTTAAATGGTCTTATGTATGATGCAAATTACGATAAAGAACTTGCGGACGAAAGGATTAAATGCAAGTGCTTATGCAGCAGGTATAATGCTTTATCTCCCGATAAAACCGAAGAACGAAAAGAATTCCTCCGTCAAATTCTTGGAAAAACAGGTAAAAATTTTTGGATTGAGCAGGATTTCTGGTGTGACTACGGTTATAATATAGAAATCGGCGAAAACTTCTATTCAAACCATAATTGTGTAATTCTTGATCCCGCTAAAGTTACGTTCGGGGATAATGTTTTTATCGGACCTTTTTGCGGGTTTTATACTGCGGGGCACCCTGTTGATGTTGAACAGCGTAATGCAGGATTGGAATATGCTTATCCAATAAAAATCGGAAACAACGTTTGGATTGGCGGGCATGTATGTGTTATGCCGGGGGTTACAATCGGAGATAACGTGGTTATAGGTGCAGGAAGCGTCGTGACTAAAGATATTCCTTCTAACGTAATAGCAGCAGGCACACCTTGTAAAATATTAAAAACACTTGTATAATAGAATGTAATAACGAAAGGAGAAAATATGAAAACTATAGAAGCAAAACAGATGCCGTTACATGAAAAGTTTCACAACTTTTGTGTTGAGGTATCTGCCTGCGTCGGGGGGGGGGCAGTTCTGTAGCTCCTAAACCTGCATTTACCTTGGCAGAGGTCTTGATTACTTTAGGAATAATAGGTGTTGTTGCGGCTTTGACGATGCCTGCTGTGATAGGAAATCATAAAAGGTTAGAAAATCTTTCCCGCTTGAAAAAAGGTTATACTACCATTTCACAGGCACTGATTCGTGCACAGGTTGATTATGGTGATATAAGCGTATGGGACAGTCTGGCAACAGATAGTGAGGCTGATGATAAAGAGCATACCAAAGTAATAAATGATGTTGAAACTTATATTCTTCCGTATTTGAGTAATGTAATATCTGCTAAATATGCGTCTTTAGGGGATTTAGGATATTCGGTTTATTATACCTCTCAAGGAGAGACCAATACAAATTTATCCTCACTTTCTAAGAAATATTATATGATTGAGATGTCTGATTCACTAACTTATTTTTTTTCAAGAAATTCAAACGGAGAATTATTGGTGTATATTGATACAGACGGTAATAAAAAAAGAAATATCTGGGGTAAAGACGCATTTATTTTCTGGGTAGGAAAAAACAATAAATTTGTGCCTTTAGGTGATACTTCTTTAAGATCGTCAAACTTAAATTCATGCAAAACAGACGGCAAACAGTGCGCAGCATTAATTATGAAAGACGGCTGGCAGATGAGTAAAGATTATCCCTGGTAAGCATACCTAAAAGGCTTTCATAAATAATGAAAGCCTTTTCAAATTTTTAATTTTTAGTTTCTCTGAAAACTCCTTCTATAAGCCCAAAGCATATTTGTTGCTTACAGATATCATATCCATTGCGTTAAAAATATTCTGTTGTGTTGTCTGTATTGAGTCTGCTCTGTCTGAAATACTTGCGAGTTGTGACTGATAACCTTGTGCTGCAGATACTTTTGACTGATCCTGAGAATTCAGCATAACCTGAATTTCTGCGGAAATATTGTCAATAATATCATCCAATGTATCGTTCGATGAAACTGTTACGCCAACTGTTGATGCAAGGTCTTTAGCTTCTGACATAAGCTCTTGCTCTGATGAATTACCTCCTTGTTGCTGCTGTCCCGAATTTTGTTGATGTTTTGTTGCTTCCGCCTGCGCAATCAATGCCTGTGCCTGCGCCTCGGAAGTTACTGATGCAGGGTCAATCCCGAGTGCCTCAAGTTTCTGCTTTGTAGAAGAACTCAGTTCGTCGCATTTATAGGTTGATACCGCTGCAGATGCACCGTTGATTGAACTGATTGATGTCATACACTTATCCTTTAATCTTTCTGTACTGCTTTCTACTCCTTTTAATGTTTTTTTGACCGAAGTCAATATTCTCTTTCACAAAAATATTGACGGAATTTTTCTGCTATTCTTTAAGTTTCTATATAACTTTTTTACATTTCTTAAATAATTTTTTTTAGTAAAAAGCCATAAATTGTCAATTATTCTATGTTTATGGTATAATTTTTATTGGAGTTATATTATGAAAAAGTTATTTATATTGTGTTCGATATTATTTTTGATGTCCTCAAATGTTATGGCTTCAAGTTACGTTAAAATTGAGCCTGAATTTTTACAGCCGGCTCAAAGTACAAATTATGAAAAGATTAATGAAACTCTTGCAATTATTTTCAGCAAGATTAAACCAGTAATAAAAACAGATAAATACCCTAAATATTATCATGATTTTACACTTGTAAAAGATGACGGAACGCAGAATAAAGCTTATTATTATGTAAAATACAGCGGGGCTGAGCTTATATTTAATGCAGAAACAAATGAACTTAAATATATATCTTTCAGACGTCCGGAACTTATGAAATGCAGAATTATTTATGATTATCCTTCCGGAAGCTTGCATGCAGTTCAGATTTTTGTTTCCGACAAAGAGTCTTTTATATTCAGTTCAACAGGAAAATATGTTGATTACTCCCCTTACGTCAAAGAAGTAAAAGAAAAAGTTATAAAAAGCTGGAAAGTACCTCCGAGAAAACAAATTGATATTCTTGCAAAAGGGCAGAAAGATTTGCTGGTTCAGATGGCTTTAACTCTAAATAAAGACGGCTCCGTAAAAAAATGCAGAATTTTAAAGTCTTCCAAAATTAAAGCTCTTGATGATAATGCCGGTGCGGCAATAAAAACTGCTGCTCCTTTTAAACCTTTCCCGAAAGACTTTTTTAACGAAGAAATTGTTATTATTTTGAATTTTAATTTCAGCCTTTAAGAATTAGTTTATAGTTATTTCGTAATCTCCGTTTGTTATTTTGAAGTTCATACGGATTGTTTCTCCGTTATACTCATCAGGCGGCGGAGAAAAACGCGGAACACTCATCATCATGTAGTAAACAGTATCATTTAAGCCTTTGTTTGAAGATTCTTTAGTAAATTTTCTGTTTATAATTTTTCCTGTTTTGTCTACGGAAAAACTTATAGAACATTCTCCGGAACCTTGAATGCTGCCTACTGCAAATTTAGAAAATAATGCCGCGCGTAAATTATTTTTATATCTCAGCATTCCCGCACTGTTGGGATTATAGGCGGGTTTAGGCGGCTGTAAGGGTATTTGCCGATCAACAATAATTTCTTTTTCATGCTGAACAATTCCAGGTGCAGATTTCTTTGCAGCAGGTTCTTTTTTTACATTTTTGTTAACAGTTTTCTTGCCTGGCATAATCAGCAGACGTTGACGCTAACGGGTGAGTGTATTCAATCCTGTTAACTTCCGGCTGCAGCTCACTTTTTAATGGTTGATAAATCGGTGTATCATCCCATATTTTGTCAATGGTCGGAATATTTTTTACTGCTGCGGGTTTGGGCTTTGATGCCTGTTTTTTTACTGGAGCCTTCCCTACAGGTATCATCCAAATTATAATTGATAAAATTAAACATATTGCAAAAAATATTCTTGAAACAAATTCAGATTTTTGTTCAAGCGTCAAAGGCTGTTTTGGCTTTTGCGGGATAGCTTCTTCAATGTAATCAAAAGTGTTATTGCCGCAGTCGCAGTAATCAACTTTTGTTTTATATTCTGCTTTGCATTCTTTACATCTGTACATAACAAACCTATCTTATCACAAATAATCCTAATTTATAAATTCCGAAGAATATTAACCCTATAATAAGCATAATGATTAAGATTGCCGTTTGCCTTATTATATCACAGTTTCTTTTAGCTTTAACGAATTTTATTGCAAACGGTATTTCGAGAAGTATGCAAATCAGAGTACATATTATTTCAAACATTTATTTACTCCTTTTAAAAATAATATTTTCGAGCATAATCGTTTTGTGCATCTTAGGTTTAATATTAGCAATGAGTGCCGTTGATAAAGCTAAGATTACAAGTATGATAATTGATACTATTGCAATTTTTGTTCCGTTCATCAGTATGTAACCCTTTCATAGTCCGAAAAATCATTAGGAGTGGAATATCTTTCCTGAGTGCCTATCAGGAACAAACCTGTTACAACGGTTGATGTTCTCTGTGTACCTCTTGGAAAATTTAAAATCGGTTTTTTCTGCAATTTTGCAATTGCAGGTTTAACATTGTTCCTTGCAACATCCAGAAACGCGGGATTTGAGCATTCTACTTTTATGTTAGATACATTTCCGTATTTGTCTACAACAAATGTAAATAGGAACAGTGTACCAAGCGGAGCGTAGTCTATATTCGAATCTTTCATAATCTGATTTTGAATATTACTTCTCCATCTGTTCCAGGCAATAATTTCTTCCTGCTCGGTCATATACGGATTTTTGAAATTACTGTTTTGTTGTTTAGGCTTTTGTGCTGTTTGTGTATGTTCAGAAACATGTGGTTCTATTTCTTTTTCCGCTTCTTTGATTATTTGTTGGAGCAGCTCAATTTGAGATGTATCTTCGGGAGTAGTTTCAGGTTTAATTCTTTTTTCTGATTTTACAGGTTTAACCTCTTCTGTTTTAATATACTCTGTCCGTGACTGTACCGGCTGAGGCTGAACTTTTATTTCATTTTGGCGGACGGGCGGCGACTTTGTCGGCTGACTGACCGGAATATTTTTTGCGGACAGTGTATCGCTTATTCTTGTCAGCTTAAAGTCCGCATCTTCAATTATCATCGGGTGGTGCATTTCAGGATGAAATTTAATTGTGCAAACAGTTGCTATAATAAATGCAATTATTACAAATACTTTTAGAATATCCATACTAATCTTTATCTACTTTTGATAACAGTTCGTCGCAAGCATAAATTTCAAATTTAGTCTGGCTCAGCATCATTGTTTCCGCAATTAAAAGAGCTGTCGGAACAAGTGCGGCAACCAAACTTAGGAACATCCCCTGCATATCTCCGCCGATTTCGGTCATAAAATAAGATATGTTCATTGCAAATTCAATAAATATGATTGCACAGGCAATTGCCATGGAACGATTTTTTTCTGAATTTAATCTTCTGACCCCTTCCAGACCGTATATTGTAACTCCGTGGTGCTGGTAATCCGAAAATCCGTCCTGCTTAATTACCTGCGAGCCTTGAACTTTTTTAGTACATAAAAATGCATTAACAAATGAGAAAAATGCAAAAATAATCAAAAATGTTGCAAGTGTTAAAAATACAGGGCTTATTCTCAATCCTGAAATTCTTACCCAGCCTGCAGCTTCCGGGAAACACATTGCAAGAGTGTTAGAGACACCGTATGCAAGAAACGGTGCTGTCAATATACCTACTATGGTTTCTCCGACAGATTTAAGCTGAAGATTAAACATTTTATCTCTTATGTATTGAAGTTTTGAGTTGCTTAAACTGTTTATGTATCTTTCAATCCACTGTCTGTAAGATTTAATAACACTTTCAAAATCTTCTCTGTATTCATATTTATCAAGTGTCATAGTCCATTCCATACCGTTGCACTTGAAATATCCGCAGCTTATTGCAAGAACTGCCATAATTCCCGAGAAGAAGAAGGAAATAAATATCGCAAATGTCATAAAATCATTTAAATTCATATAGTAAACAAGGTTTACGACATAAATCCCGAGTACAAAGATTAATGAGAAAATAAGCATAAAACTTTGCCCGAGTTTTGCGGATTTTGACATTTCTTTTTGAATGTTGCTCTGAAGATATAAATATATCCCCTGTTTTAAAAGCAGGCAAATACCGTAAATCAGAATTGTATATACCCCCCAAACTTTAATATTTGTCGGGAGATGCAGGAAATTTGCGGATTCCTTAATGGTAAGCCCCATAAGATAATTTGATACCCCGAAAGCACATACCATTGAGCTTAAAAACATTGCAACATGCAAAAAGATACTTGTTTTTGAATTTGTTGAAAGTTTTTGCTTAAGGTCGTTTATATGGAACGCAACCTGTTTAATAATAGCTACACGGGCATTTTCCAAGTCTTCTTTTTGTTTTTCAAGTTTGACTTTTGTGACGGCATTAACATCTTTTCCGTATAAACCTTTAATATCATCTTCGGTTAAATCTTCTTTCCCGATTGAAGTAACTGTTTTTGTATGTACAACGGGAGCTTCTGCAATAAGTTTAACGCTTATAAATTCATCAGTATTTGCAAACATAAGTTTACAAACACTTGCGACTTCAACTTTTTTTATCGGCTGTCCTTTGAAAAGAACTTTATCACTTTTAAAAGTATTTATAATAACGCATTTATTTTCAGCAGTATTGTACTCAAGAGTAAGTAATACATCGTACCCTGTGTTTAAAATTACATCACAGTTAGGATTTGTTCCGATGCTTATGACGTCTTTATTTCTGAAAACTTTTTCGCCTTGTGTTGATGAAATTACTATAGCCATTAATTATCCTCTTTATTATTATTATCTTCCGATTGCGTGAAGAAATCTTCTTATAGACTTGTCAATATTCTGTTTTGGAGCAACAATAAGATGATTTTCTCCAAGAACTGGTGTAAGTTTTTCTTTTGCCAAATCCAGTTTCGCAGGGTGTGCATCTAAAAACATCATTGAGATATCAGGTGCATATTTTTTTACATTCTTAACGTTTTTGGGCAGAGTTTCCCAATTAATCTGTTTTTCAATTGCCCCTTCATTTTCAAGATCCCCTATAACAACAACTGCAGGCACATAACCGCCTTTTTTCATTGTAAGAGCATGTGAAAAAGCTTTTTTTAAGCCGACGCCGTATGCAGTACCGTAATCATTTTTATCATATTGGGTAAAAGCGTCCATTGATTTTGTTATCGTGCTTCCGTTCATAGGGCTTCCTTCATAAATAAGGTAAGCATCTTCTGAAACCCTTAAAATTTTAATCTGGTCTTCAGGGTCAAGAAGATTACAAATTTGTCTTAAAGTCTTTTTTTGCTCGGGTAGATACTTTTGATTCGACGCTGATGAATCTATTACAAAAATTACAGCAGCAGGGTGAAAATCATCTACTTTAATTTGTCTTAATCCCGCCCAGATAAATTTTAAAGCAACTGATAATATCAGTACTAATAATCCTAATGTAACTAATCTTTTGTTTAACTTCATAAATAAAATATAACATATTTTTGTTATATCTGCAAATGAAAATATTTAAATTAAAAAAGGGGCTTATGCCCCTTTTTATTATTTGTTTAATATCTTTTCCCATTTGGCGGGGTAAGGTGTGTTTTTTATATCCGCCAATTTTACGAACTTTCCCGAACAGTTTTTCGTAAGCGGAGCTTGCATAACTTTCTTTGATGTAGCAAAAGTTGCTTTAGGAGTTTCACCTCTTAAACCCTTTCTTATATCGACCATTGCTCCATCTATATTTTTTTGAAGGCTTCTTGTTGCTTTCGTATAGTCTTCCAAAAATTTTTGTGCATCAAGTTCTTTAGCTAAATCTACGGCTTTTTGCTCATCAAATTCAACGTGATGTCTTGTTGCTTGACCGATTTCTAAATCACTTTTTACTTTGCCGCCTTTGCGGGATAATGATACTGCCATATCTTTTCCGTCAGCTACTTTCCCGCTGTCTATAAACCCGTTTGCCTGTAAAGTTTTACCGCCGTCAGCCGATGCACGATATTTTACTACTGCCTGTGAAGAACCCGGATTTGTAATTGATACTGCTCCTTGTCCGACAACTTTTTTGCCGTCACGTAATCTCATTCCAGCAATTGCATAATTTGATTCAGCTTTATATGCGATATCGAGTTTCGGGTTTGTTGTTTTTTCAAGGGCTTTATTAATAACTCTTGCTGCTTTTTGATCTTGTTGGGCAATTTGTGTAAGTTGAGTGCGTCCTAATGTGATTTTCCCTGCTGCACCTTCTGTTTTTGGTAACATCTTTACAATTTTTCCCATAATTTTTCCGATTGACATAATAATTTTTCCCTTTCTATGTTTACTTTTCCTGAAATTTAATTAATTCTTTTAATGATTCCTCTATTATTTGAAAATCGATTTCCCTTACTCCTTTATAAAAACTTGCAGAATTTTAAAATTGCTAAATTTTAAGAAGTTAAAAGTATAAATTAGTAAAATATAGAATTGACAATGCATTCCAGTTTAACAAAACTTAATGTAGAATACTTAAAAGTGCTAAAGTTAAGTTTTTAAGAAGTAAAAATGGGCGTAAAGCAGGAATTTGGTAAAAAAATAAAAAGAATGCGTATTAACCGCGGGCTTACACAGGAGGAACTGGCAGAAGCCGTTGATTTATCACAGCGTGCTATGAGCGGGATTGAAACGGGGGAAAATTTTGTGTCAGCCGAAACAATAGACAAACTTGTTAAAGCTCTTGATACAACATTAGAAGAACTTTTTGCTACAGACCATTTAAAAATGGAAGATGAATTAAGAAAAGAAATTGATGCAAAACTTGACCATTTGAATAATGACAGTGAAAAGTTAGTTATTGTTTATAATGTAATTAAAAGCCTGCTAAAAGAATAATTTTTAAAGACTATATGGAGAAGCAGTAAGAGGCTGAATAAGTTTCAGCTCTATTGTAGTACCGTCGGGAATATCAATATCTTCTCCTCTTTGCATTGCTCCGCGAAGCCCTCCGCCTGCAGCACCTATACCACCGTATATAAGCATATTTCTACCCCAGTCATCACTGCCGCTTAGTGCAGTAAATGCAGCTCCGACAAGCATACTTCCGAGAGCTCCTATAACAACATCACGTGTCATTTTTTTTGCACGTTCACTTTTTGCCTCCATATATATTTTTTCGGTTGAAATACTTATAAGATTGCCGTCCGGGGTAAGTATTTCATTAAAATTTATTTCAAATGCCCCGCTTCCGTATGCATAACCCGCATTTTTAGCTTCTGTAGTACTGCCGTATATAAGACTTCCTGCAGGAGCGATTAAAGTCCCGTTATAGACAAAATCACGGGTTAATTTTGCCGTAAGCCTGTCGTTTTTTTCTAAACTCCCCGAACTTATGCCGGAATCAAAGGTTACTGGAAAAGTTGTACCTGCAGGAATTTTTACGATATAGCCGTTAATCGGCTGTTGATGCGGTTGTTCATAAGTATCGTTAATTAATTCTTGCTGAACTGGAGTATAATCATTTAAATTATTTTTTATTTCGGTTTTGTTATTCTTTTTGGTGAAGTCAACCGGATGAAATTGTTGAAATCTTTGCCTGTCAAATTCAGCCTGTGCCTCATCGCTGAAATCGTATTCCGCGAACACGGGCAGTGAAATAGTTTGAAAACATATTAAAAAAATTATAACCTTTTTCATTATTAATATTATAATTGATTATTGAATTATTACAACGTCCCTGATATAATTTGTTTTACAAGAGAGGAAAATTTATGGAAAAAATATTAGAATTGCTGGCTGTAGTTATAAGTGCTTACATTATAGGTTCAATACCTACAGGGTATATTATAGTTAAAGCCTTTACGGGTCAGGATATCAGAACTATCGGTTCAGGTTCGACAGGGGCTACAAATGTTAAAAGAGTTATGGGTAAAAAATGGTTCTTTATAACATTACTTCTTGATGCGTTTAAAGGAGCTTTGCCTGTTGTTCTTGCTGCAATGTTCGCAAAATCCTTTACAGGGATAGGGCTTTTGCCTGTTTTAGCGGCTGTAGCTGTAATTCTCGGACACAGCAAATCAATATTTTTGAAATTTACGGGTGGAAAATCTGTTGCATCAGGTGTTGGTACAATTTTGGCTCTTAACTGGCAGGTTGGGCTTATTATTGCCGCGGTTTGGGCTGTAATCACATTTTTTACAAGATATGTTTCTGTAGGCTCAATTATTGCACTTGCTCTTTCGCCGTTTATAATGTGGGCTTTTAAAGCTCCTGTTGCATATATATGTTATTGTGCTCTCGGGGCTTTGTATATAATCTGGCTTCACCGTTCTAATATTCAAAGACTTATCAAAGGCGAAGAAAATAAGGTCAGATAGTTATTTTTGCAAGCGTTTATTAATATAAGAAATACAATAGCTTATACCTAAACCTATTGCGGCACCGCTGATAATTTTTGCAGGAATTTTAAAAGGTGCGTATTTTTTTATTTTTTGTACGTTTGTCCGACAGTCGGATTTGAATTTTTCAATCTGCTGTTTACGAATTTTTTTGTAATTATCCGTACGTTTTTTTATTTCAAGTTCAGGGATATTTTGTTTTCTTAAATCTTTTTCAAAACTTTTTTCATGACCATAATAAAACCCAATCATCAAGTTTTTGTAAGTTTCTTTGCTGTCTTTAATTTTTGAAAGTGTATTATATACTTCTTTCCCGCCCCAAGCAGCCCCGCCGGCACAGGCAAGAATTATGTTGCGTTTATTATCAGATGAACTGATTGATGAAATCATTTAATTATCCTTTAATCATTTTGTTGAATACACTGCTGTTTGTGAAGTTTACTTCCTGCATCGGTTTTTGTTCTTGTGATTTCCGTACATTTTGAGGTGCAACTTCATAAGTTTTTATTGAGCGTTTGCCTGTCAGGCGTTTCATAAAGTCGTAATATTTTCTTGTAAAGCCTGTTGCATTATCTTGTTTTTCTTCAAGTTTGACAAGCTGATCACGCGAATGTGTTCCAACAGGAACCCCTACTGATTTTCTGGTCAGCCATTCTCCGATTGTAGTATTTGTTAATGTAATCCAGCTCATTCCGAATAATGATTGGTGGTATTGTTTGCTGAATGTACTGTTAAACAAGTCAATTAGTAATGTTTGATAGAATAATCTTGAACCTTCCTGAACAAATCTTTCTTTAAATTTGGTTTTAGCACCTTCTACATCGTTACCGTTTGATTTGAGCATAACCATGTTGTAGTTATCTGTCATAAGGAACCATATTGTAGCTGCAAGTGCTGCTGTTTTAGCCATATTGGAAAGTTCGCTGTTAGATACGTTAGACATAGTATCTACGTTAAATGATTTCAATATATTATCTTTTACATAAGATTGGAATTCTTTTGGACTTAAATTTTTCTTAGCTGCCTGATGTCCTATATTTTCAATACTTTTAGCAAGAGATGATACGTTTGAAATTCTTCTCAAAAGGTCAAGTTCATCAGCAGAAAGTTTTGTATCTTTAGCGACTTTTCCGCTTGAAACTTTCTGAATAAAAGCTTCAAGATTTTTTGTATCAGCTGTATTTTTTTCTTTTGCATAATTATTTACTATAGTTTTAAGAGTATTTTTATCTTTGATATCTAATTTTAAGAAACTTGATTTCTTTCCTATTGATTTAATTGCGTCATCAATGAATGTATAAGGGAGTGTTCCGTATTTCCATACAAATCTGAACGGGGCGAGGAAGAAATCAACAACAGGCTTGCTTTTTTTATCTCTTGCTCCGAGGCTTATTGTTCCATCCTCATTTGCTGCTGTTTTAGCAATATTTCTGTATTCATTTGCAAGATTGTTAAATCCGTTTTTATCCAGAACATTTGTTATTTCATTGAACTTATCCTGAGATATTCTATAATCTTTTATCTGCGTCATATCTGCATAATGTTTTTTAAAGAAACCTGAGAAAGTTTTCCAGGATTTTTCAATTGCAGGAATTTTTCTTAAGCCTTTCACTGCAAATCCGCCGCCGATTATCAGACCTACTGCTTTCAAGATTGTGTTAAGTGAAAGCAGTGGTTTTTGAGCTTTTTCTTTGTCCTCTTTTTTATTTTCAGATGCTTTGAACGATAAATCCGGTTTGATTTCAGCTTCCGGAGCGTGATTTTTTTCATTTTCCGCTCTTGCTTCTTCTGGTGTAAGTCTTGTAATATGTTTTCCGTTGATTACACGAGAGAAAGCTTCGGTTGTCAGGGTCGTTAATGCCGTCATCAGCATAATACCCATTTTTGAGTTATTAATATACTTATTTAAAGCACCTAATGTTACAAGGGTTATGTATGCATTAAAACCTATTCTTGCCATTTCCTGCTTAAATCTTACTTTTTGTTCGTGAGATGCGGAATTTTTATCATCATCCATCATTCGTGATAGGTTATAAGCATCGTTTGCAAGGAATATTGCCGGCGGAAGACCGGATACTAAACGATTTAAAGAGCGTTCATGTTTTGTATCGTAGTTTCCTGTTTTCGGGTCAAACATTTTCACTGAACGCTGGAATACTTTTGATGCAATTTCTTCTTCCGGTTTGCCTTTCAAATCCTTCATTGTTTCAAAAAGACCGCGTAAAGAGTTTACTTTTGCATCAACTTTTGAACGTTGTCTTATAGATTTGAAGAACGGCTGCTGAAGTGTTTTTTCCGCCCAGCCTTTGAAAGGTTTTATTTTACCCGCTAAAGTTACAATTCCGTTCAATATATCAGCGGGCAAGATTTTAACCGGATAAATCAATCCGTCCCAAATTAATTGAGGGATAGTTTTTTTATTGAAAGTAATTTTATCACCGTCAATATTAACCATTTTGTTAGTAAGTTCGGAATCTCTTATACTTTCAAATAATTCCTGACCTACAGAAGTACTTATTTTTTCTCCGTTTGGGGATATTTTTTCAATTCCTGTATATTTTTTTGCAAACTGTAAAAATTCATTTACGCTGTATTCCCCTGCTTTTTTGTAACTTGGTGCAAATCTTAAAGCAAGTCCGGTTGCGATTAGTGCACCTACGGTATACAGCAGAGGTTTCATTTTATCATCTTTCGGGGCAGGTTTATTATCCCCCTTAAAAGAAAGACCTTTAAAAGATAAATCGGTTGAAATACTTTTTAAAGGTCTCTCGTTTATATTATTTTTTAAGGACATGAACTCGGAAGAAAGAGGAACATGTTTTGGAGATAATTCTCCGGTTGACTTCTGTCGCTGCTTCACCACATCGTAAGTTAATCTTTTTCCTACTAACATATCTTTATTTTTCCTTCCCGTCATGTATTTTTAACTGAACACAATTTTTTGACAAGGGTGAGTATATACAAAATTTACAGTATTTAACAAATACTGTAAATGTGATGTTTTACTTTATCTGTAACAAAATGTAAAGTTGGATTTTAAAATGCCTGAAATTCAGTTATACTGCCTCATAGGATAGGATAGGATAGGATGCGATGCGCCCATAGCAACATTTTCGACTGTTTATTCTTTAATTATTTGTGTAGCAGCAAAGAAAGAAAGGTAAAAGATTATGGCAGTAGAAAGTGTAAACGGATCCAACAGTAATACAGGGTTATATACATCGGCAGCGGCATTAGCCGGCGGAGGCGCGGGAGCGGCTGCAGGATGGTACTCAAAACCGTATTTAAAAGACGGAGCCCCGACTGACAGTTTCATCAAAAAAATGGATAAAAATATTAAAGAAGCAATGTCACCTGAAGAAAAAGCATTAACAGAAGCTTTGGAAAAAGAATTTAAAGGCTACAGGGATGTAGTTGCAAATGCAAAAACTGTTGATGAATTAAAGAACGGATTTGTAAATAAAGTATTTGAAGGTACAAAAGATGTTGATTTTAAAACATTCAAGGGTATTGCAGAGCATTTGTCGGAAAGTTTTGAAGCATTGGGAATTCAGCCATCTCCCGAATATGCGGATAAAGTTCGTAAAACATCAAATTATGAAGAACTGAAACAAGTTGTAAGTGAAAATTTTGATAAACAATATGCAGGTAAATCACTTGATGAAATAAAACAGGCAATAAAAAATGAAGGAGACGAGTTTAACAGAAAAGCTGCAAAAGGTTTGTTTGAACAAGTTTGGGACAGCAGTAAAAAACAGTTTGTTGATTGTGAAGAAGGAATTGGAAAAGCAATCAAAAAAGCTGCAAGAAGTATTCAGGGTAAAGCTGCATTAATTTATGGTGCTGTTGGTGCTGCCGTGCTCGGAGCTGCTACATACCTTTGCTGTAACAATAAAAAATAATAAAAAGTTTTATATTGGAGAAAGAAAGCCCGCATATGCGGGCTTTTAACTATATATTTTTTAGAATTTCCAATATTAAAGATTTAAATTTTGCTTTTGCATAGTCGGCGGCTTCAATTACTTCTTCATGCGACAGTTTCCCGCTTGTATCGGAGCTTGCGGCATTTGTAATACAGCTGATACCCAGCACATTCATTCCGCAGTAATTTGCAACGGTTGCCTCGGGTACCGTTGACATTCCGACGGCATCCCCGCCGAGCTTTCTTATCATTTTAATTTCTGCAGGAGTTTCGTAAGATGGTCCCGAGTTTGCCCAGTATACACCTTTTTTAATTTCAATTCCGAGCTTTTCTGCACATTTTTCAGCGGTTTGAACTAATGATTTTTTATAGACCTCCGTCATATCTGGGAAACGTTCGCCGAGTTTATCATCGTTTGGTCCTATTAAAGGGTTTGAGCCCATATTGTTTATATGGTCTGTTATAAGCATCAAGTCAGAAGGTTTAAAACTTTCATTGACAGCACCTGCAGCATTTGTCAGAATTAACGTCTTAACGCCCAGAGCTTTCATAACCTTAACGGGATAAGTTATTTCACGCATTGAATGTCCTTCGTAAAAATGATTTCTTCCCTGCATCATAATAACTTTTTTATCCTGAATTTCAGAAAAAACAAGTCTGCCTTTATGTCCGTGCACCGTAGACTTTATAAAGTCGGGAATATCATTATAAGGTATGGCGAAATCGCAGTATTCATCGGCAAGTTCACCAAGTCCCGATCCTAATATAATACCGATTTCAGGTTTAAAATTGTTTGTTTTTTCATTGATAAATTCAATTGTTTTCTGCATATAATACCCCTTTTCACTAAAAAAGTTAGAGTTAACTCTAACTTTCTTATAATAAACTCTATACATACATGCCGACAGACATCAGCCGACTAAACGGTCATCATCAGCTTCAGCTGCTTTAACCATAATTGCATGTTCCACGGGATTTTCTTTTTTGTAAGTTGTATCGAAGTTTTCTTCGAAATTGAAATCATCATGAGCTTTTTTAGCCTGATTTTCATCTACAAGTTTTTTTGCAAGCTCAGCAATTTCGTAAACCAGTTGATATCTGTTGTCGGTATTTTCGTTTAAATCCCACGCAACTCTTATTATTTGATCCATCATAAGTTAAAACCTCACTTTTTGTTTAATATAATTATAGTATAATACAAAAACTTTTTTGGCAAGTGGCAAAAAAACATGTATTGTTGTATAATCGGCTTATGAAAATTTTTGACGGAATTCATAAATATATACTGATAGAATTCGGCATCTGGTTTCTGATATTGTGTGCGGTTGTTGCGGGGATAAAAATTCATCATTATCACAAGGAAAAAGAACTTGTGACTTATCAGCTTTTTATGCCTGATGTTGACGGCTTAATTGCAGGTTCCCCCGTAAAATTTATGGGTGTTCAGGTTGGCTATATCGAAAAAGTTAAAATAGTGGCTAACGATGTTTATTTAAAAATTGTTATTACCGATAAAGATGTTGTTTTACCTAAAGGCTCAATCGCGACTGTTGAATTTAACGGAATGGGCGGGTCAAAATCCCTTGAAATTTATCCCCCGACAGATGAAAGTATTGCCTCTAATAAATTAATTGTTGTACAAAATCCTAAAAGACTGCATGATTCTTTAGGTCTGCTCAATGATATGTTTGACAAACTCGGCTCTATTACGACAAAATTGTCATTTTTTGCAAGAGAAACAGGCGCCGTTGATATAAGCAAAGGGATTAATACTACAGAAATTCAAAGCAATATGACGCTTTTGGACAAATGGATAAAAGAATTTTCAAATATAAAAAAAGAAGGAGTTAAGGATGAACAAAGAGAAAGTCAGAGTAATCAATAACCCTGTCGTACTTTTAAATTTATGCACAATGCGTGATAAAAATACCGACAGTCAGGGAGTAAGAATTGCAACAAGAAAGATTACAAGATGCCTTTTATATGAAGCTGCAAAAAACCTTCCTCTTGTGGATAAAGACATAACTACGCCTCTTACGACTTTTACCGCAAAAACCGTTGACCCTGATATTAATCTTATAATTTCTCCGATATTGCGTGCAGGCTTAATATTTACGGATGAAGCAATTGATATTCTTCCGCAGGCATGTATAAGGCATATCGGTATGTACAGGGATGAAAAGACTTTAAAACCAGTCTGGTATTATAATAAAGTTCCTATGGATGCGCCTAATCCTGAAAAATTCTATATTTATATAACCGATCCGATGCTTGCGACAGGCAATTCTCTTATAGAAGCTATAAAATTATACGCGGATAAAGGTATTCCTATAGATAATATTAAAGTAATCTGTATAATTGCGGCACCGCAGGGCATTGAAAATATTCAAAAACATTATCCGGATATTGAAATTATAACGGCAGCCGTTGACGAATGCCTGAATGAAAAAGGGTATATCGTTCCCGGAATGGGGGATGCAGGGGACAGAATTTTTAACACCTGATCTTAATTGTAAACAAATATAAATAAAATAACGGTATTTTTCTAAAGATTGTTTCTGGAAATGCCGTTATTTTTTATGTGTGTAAAAGAACAGGTATTTTATGTTATTTGAAATAAAAGGTACAGGGACAAATTCCATTCCTGAAACAAAAGACAGTACTGCTGATACGGAAAAACTTAAAAAAGATGCGAGAGCAAAAGGTGAATACATTGTCACCATTAGCGGAGATGAAAAAGGACTGACTGCTATTGCGCGCAGATTTAATATGTCTTTGTCCGAATTTAAAAATTTGACTGGACTTACTAAAGATACCCTTGTGAAAGGACAGGTTATAAAAAATGTTCCGCATGCTAAAATTCCTGACGGCAAAGGATTGAATTATTTGGCGAAACAAAACGGAATGTCACTTGAAGAATTACTGAAATTAAACGGGCTTCCTAAAAACTATAAACCCTCAAAAGACGAATATTTTTATGTATATCCGAAAACGAAAGAGCCTGTTAAGAAAAACGAAATACAAAAAAGTTCCTCAGTTACAAGAAAGACCGTAACTGAAAAATCCCAATTTCCAAAAGAACAGCCTGCTGCTCCGAATGAAATAGCGGAACAGATCAGCGATGCGGTTTCTTCTAATATCGGAGCAGTCGGCAAGGAAGATTTCAGCAAAGCATTTTTACAGATTAATGATAAAAACGTTAAACAGGTTATAAAAGCTTACGATGAATTGCCTGACAATGACGAATCTTTGATTAATGCAATTTGTTCGGAAATTATGAGCTCTAAAGAGCTGAGAAAAGATGCGGTTATGACAATTTACGATAATCTTGCAAAGCAGACTAATGCTTCTACACCCGCTAAAAGGCAGGAGTTTAAAGCAGAACTGGATAAAGAATTCAATAAATTTATCGGTATGGTAAGCACAGATAAGCTTGACGAAATGATTAACGAAATGATTGATAATAATTCGAAAACAGTTAAAAGAACGACAGGAGGAAAATTTGCCGATGAAGTCTTAAAAACTTCAAACGGGGGTAACAGTGAAGATATTACAGGTGCGACACTAACCTCAATAAAAGACGGAAACGGAAAATATGTAACTGCAGGCACCCTGAAAAGCTGGGCAATAAGCAGCGGTAAACGTGATAAAGGTTTCAGTAAAGTCGAAAATCCTTATATCGTAAGACCTTTGCCAAACTATAATACCGAAACAAAGAAAATAGAAGCTTTGACAGAATTACGTGACAGCACAGGAACAGGCGATCTTAACGGTAAAGTTGTAATTCTTAATTCGGGGCACGGCGGCTATCAGCAAAATAACGGTTACTTTGACCCGGGTACGGTTTTATCGGTCAAAAATGCCGAAGGTAAAGAAATGCCTATTGAAGAATGGCGGGTTGCACAGAGTTTTGTGGATAACCTGTCGGATGAACTCAGAAGCAGAGGCGCAAATGTCGTTTTTGTGTCAGGAGCTGTAAGAAACGGCGGAATGGCAAAACAACATTACCTCGAAAATCTGATAGAAGGCAAAAAAGGTTCGGATGAAGTCAGGGAATTAATAAGCGGCACTGATAAATCAGATATGCTCTTTCTCTCTGTGCATGTGGAATCTGCAAAGGAAAAACCTGATTCCAGAATGTGTACCGTCCGTTATACAAAAGACATTGATAAAAAGTTATCGGAAAATATTAATAAGCATCTGCAAAACGGCTTTATGGCTTTAACTCCCGATGTAACACACGATAATTTATATGTTAATAATGCGACTAAAGGCGTAACTTCATCTTTGCTTGAAATAGGCAATATTGCAAACGGAGAGATTACAAACTCTTTGTTGTCAAGCTATGACCAGAAAAAATATATGAAATGCGTTGCGGACGCAATTGAAGAAACTATGAATAATTAGGATATTGTAAAATGTTTGGCTTTGATATTTGGAAGTTAATAACAAATTTTTTCGGATTTTCCTCTGATGAAAAAACAGAGAAAAATAAGTCTGATAATAAAAAGCAAACTGCTGTATACCATAAGGTAAAAGCAGGAGAAACCTTATATTCAATTGCAAAAGCAAACGGAATTTCCGTAGAAGCTTTAAAAGAAGCTAACGGTTTGAAGGGTGATATACTTTCATTAGGACAGAATTTAAAAATACCGGCAAAATCTTCGGGAACAATATTTCCTAAATCTAAAAATAAGGATAATTCAGGTTTTCAAATGTACAGAGAAATTTCTGATGAAGAGATTACAAGAGAAAATGCACGTAATAAATTCGTTAGAATAACTAAAAATCCGGATTACACTATTAAAAAAGGAGATACAGCCGCCTCAATTGCCGAAAAATTCGGTGTTTCCGCAGAAGCTTTATTAAAACTGAATTCTCTGGATGAAAAAAATCTTACAATCGGCGAAACTGTTAAAATCCCCGAAACAAGAACCGCAAAGAATGTAAAAAATATTAATGATACGGCTAAAGCTGCAGGATTAAGTGTTGAATATTTAAAAGCACTTGAAAACATGGAAGAAAAACATAACAAAATATATACGGATAAAAACGGTGTTAAGACAATAGGCATCGGGCATGCTCTAAGTGCGGAAGAAATAAAAAAATATTCGGGTAAAACTCTTTCAGATACCCAGATTTATACTATGCTTGCACAGGATTTACTCGACAGAGAACAAAATGTCAGAGCACTTATCGGCGACGGTGCATATAAGAAAATGCCGCAGCCGCTTAAAGATTCCGTTATGGATTTTGTTTTTAACAGAGGCGAAACATTATTTGAAAAACGTCAGGGATTGATTGATGCATTGCAGAAAGGGGATTATAAATCAGCAATTTCAAAAATGGATACTGACTATTCGGTTATGAAATTCAGTTCCTCTGAAAAATTAAAAGCATATACAAATAAATTTAAAGATAAAAGGATGTTTGTGACTGAAAAGAATGGCAAAACATTAAGAAAATATTTAAGCGGTCTTAATAAACGCAGGCTGTTTGAAATTTCTCATGCAAGCCAAATTTATAACGGCAGCATTCCTGAAGATATTTTGAAATCAGCACAAAATGTATACAACCGCGGACTTTATTTTATGGGTATCGAAACTCATAACGGCACTATTCCGAAAAGTTCGTATAAAAATGTAAAAACGGAATATAATACTCAGGTTGATGAATGGTTTAACGGCAAAATTAAATTAAAAGATTAATTACTGATGCCCGTTACGTTTAACCAGCTCCAAAAGCTGAAGCATTTTACGTTTTAATTTTAAATTTTCGTCTTTAAGATTAGCTATTTCTTCTTGATACTTCTGGCTGTCATCAGAGAATGTTGTTTCAGGTTTCGGAACGGTGTTGTAATCAAGAATGAAGCGTTTTTTAGCTTCTTCTTTCAACACAACAAGTGCTTTAATATCATCTTCCGTAATAAAGCCGAGCTGGATAAGTATTTCTCCGAATTTTTGCGGACTTCCAGCTTCCTGAGCATCTCTATTGGCTAAAATTGCCTGCTGTAACTGGTCAACTGAGATTACTCCTTTTTGTTTAAAATATTCTCCGGTTCTAAACTTCCCTGCTATGTATCCTGCCATTGCATGAATTTCTTTTGATTCGGGAACTTTAATAAAATTCTGTTCAAGGCAAAGTTCATAATACTTTGCAACTTCTTCCATAGACAAGAATGTATTAACCGAAATTTCAAGCATGCTGTATTCGTTTGCGCATCCCTGAAGGAAGTTATAAATATTGTTATCAAGACCGCATTTTCTTTCGGTCAACTCAGTTTTTCCCTTGAATGTAAGAGTTGGAACGAATGTGGAAAATATATCATCAGGATGATTTCTGAGAAAATCCTCACAAGCCATATCTTTCATTTCGTTTCCCAATTTCAAATAGATAACCTGTTTAATCCATAAGGGTACATTAAAAACTTTTTCCAAAAATAAATCAAGAATATTCTTTTTCAAATCAACCTCGCGTAAATATAATTTATATATGTTTATAATTATACCATAAAATATGAATTTATTCAAGTTTACGATAATTTATGGAAATATGAATTCCCCGAACGGATGATTTATTTCTTCTGCTTTATGCTATTGATTTATGTTAAATAAAATTGTATTATGGTTTTATAATAGGAGAAGTATGTATGCAAAAAGAGACTAAGAAAAAAGTTGCAATCGGTATAATTGCCGCGATTGGTTTTATAACAACAATTAAACTTGCAATAATATATTACAATGCGAATTTTAACCCGTATGCGTTATCAAGTTTTTGCTCGGTAAATGATTTTATAGACTGCGATGGTATTGCAAGAACTACTGAGGCGCAGTTTCTGGGAATTCCTCTTGCTTACTGGGGAATGTTCTTTTATTCATTTGTTTTCTTAATGTTATTTGCGCAAAAGTTAAAGAATTTCAGACTTTTTAAATTTATGGAAGTTTTTAAAAATCCTCTGGATTATATTGCTTCTTTAGGTTTAATTTCGTTTTTAATTTCTATGATTTTACTTTGTTTGAGCTTATTTGAAATTAAAAAGCTTTGTGTTCTTTGTGCATTTACATATATCTTAAACCTGTTAATAGGTTGTATTGCTGCGGATTTTAAAAACGGAGGTTTTGTTAAATCTGTTAAACAAAGTTTTCTTGACTTTGTTGATGCGGTTAAAATTAAAAAATATTTAATTGCCTTTATAGTTGTAATGCTTGCAGCTGCCGGATTTTTGACTTACACACGTGTAACTTTCAAATTCGCGCCTCAGGTTAAAAGACAATATGAGTTTAAAGAATTTACGCAAAAGAAAAATAAATATGCTGTTAAAGGAAATATTTTAGGAGATGAGGACGCAAAAGTAATCGTTTATATTTATTCTGATTACCAGTGTCCGATTTGTCCTGTTCATAATGTAATGATGCATAAACTTGCAAAAGAAATGAAGGGGATAAAAATCGTACACAGAAACTTACCTCTTGATATTTCATGCAACGGGTATTTGCAGGCACCTTTTCATGACGGCTCCTGTATAGATGCGAAATATGCCATAGCTGCTGAAAAACAGGGCAGATTTTGGGAAATGAATAATATGCTTTTTGAGAAAACTCCTCAAACCGAAGAAGCTGTTTTGAAATATGCTGCAGAAATGGGATTTGATACCGAAAAGCTTCAAGAGGATGCAAACAGTCCTGAAACGGCAAAAGAGATTAAAGCACAAATTGACGATGCTTATAAAAGAGGAATTCAGGGTACTCCGTCAACTATGATTAATAATGAAGCTTATGTCGGCATAAAAACATATAAAGAGTATAAAGAGTGGGTGGAAAAACTTGGAGCCGAAAAAAGATAAAATAGTTCTTCACACCTGTTGTGCAATATGTTCCGGATATCCTGTATCTTTTTTACAAGATACGGGATATCAGGTTATTTCATATTTTTATAATCCGAATATCTACCCTTATAGCGAATATCAAAAACGTCTTGAAGCAGAAAGAACATTATGTTCTCATTTCGGCTGTCAGCTAATTGAGGCTGAATATAACCCCGATGAATATTATTCTTCCGTTTCAGGTTTGGAAGATGAACCGGAAAAAGGCAGAAGATGTGATAAATGTTTTGAGCTCCGTCTTTTGAAAACCGCTGAATTTGCAAAAGCAAACGGTATAAAAAATTTTACCACATCAATAGTTATAAGCCCGCATAAAAATTTTGCAAAATTAACTGCCATAGGTGAAAAAATTGCAGCTGAATACGGGTTAAATTATGCGGCTATAGATTTTAAAAAGAAAGACGGATTTTTGAAAACAAATAAAATTTCACGCGAGCTCGGACTTTACAGGCAGAATTACTGCGGCTGTAAATTCGCTTTAAGATAAATCATATATTTACACTATGATTATTAAAAAAAATGTTATATAATAAGATAAAAGCTTGATTTATGTAAAAACATTATTAAAATAAAGAAAAAAGGACGTACGTATGAATAAGAAGATTATTTGGACATTAGCTTTATTGTTAACATTAAGTTCTGCGGCTGTTTATTCTTCAGGTGTTGATAAGCTTGAACCTATTAACGATTCAAAGCAAACAAAAAGACAACCGACAAGAAGCCCTAAGTTTCAACCTAAATCACAGGTGCAGGATGCTAACGATTTGGGCGGTAATTCTTCTCTGAATTTGGATAAAGATACTGTATACTATCCCAATGCTACAATAAAAAGTGCAGTTGCCAAATATAAAGCAGGCAATTATGCGGGATGTCTTCAGGAATTGTTTTCTTTGACAAAGAAAGATCCTTCAAATGCTCTTGCTTATTACTATATGGCAATGGCTTATACGCATGTTGATATGCCGAATGATGCTGTTGAGGCTTATGAAAAAGTTATTTCGCTTAATCCTAACGAATACCTTGTTGAATATGCGACAAAAGGCAGAGACTGTTTAACTGACGGACCAGCCTGCCAGCCTGAGGAAGAAAAACCTGTTGAGGAAATGGATGATTTGGATAAATTTATAAATGCTCCATACGGAAACGGTTTA
>QWCY01000394.1_pt1 | contig 73132 bp, 59 predicted proteins | sample 1972631 | NCBI WGS metagenome assembly QWCY01 (sample SAMN09866696, study PRJNA288562) | Human gut metagenome isolate pre1_stool, whole genome shotgun sequencing... | isolation source: gut | host: Homo sapiens | place: USA: California
TGATGCGTCCCATGACGGGAACCGTCCCGTCCTTTTTCACTACCTGACGCTTGAGGTAGTAGATTACTGAAAATGTACTCTTCATCGTTCTTAATTTTTGGATTTCAAAATTAGTTGGTGAAGAGTCCGGTGTCGGTACGCAAAACGGGGAGGAACGGCGCAATCTTTTTTCCGTAACCGTATTTGTTACGTGAGTTGTGGGTAACTCACTATAACATAGTGTCTTGTTTCGCCATTCGTACCCGTTTGTCGCATTTTCGGACATGGTTACGAACAAGTAACGTTGCGGCGTCAAGATTTGGCTTCGGCAAGGATTGTAATGGCTTCACGAATTATCGCCACTTTAACTAAAACCCTTGTAACTCAATTCTATCACTATATCTTTCCGCATTTCACTTTTTTGTAGTAACTTTGCATCATAAAGAAAATAAAGATTGAATAAATAAGATGACAACAACAGAAAGCAACACTAATGAAGAGAAGCGCAGCTTGAGCTTCGTTGAACAGCTCGTAGAAGAGGATTTGGCAAAAGGTAAGAACGGAGGACGTATTCAAACACGTTTTCCACCAGAACCAAATGGCTATCTACACATCGGTCATGCGAAAGCTATCTGTATGGACTTCGGTGTAGCTGAACACTATAATGGTATTTGTAATCTTCGTTTTGACGACACAAATCCTAGCAAGGAAAATAATGAATACGTAGAGAATATCTTGAATGATATTAGCTGGTTGGGCTTTAAATGGGGCAATATTTACTATGCTTCCGACTATTTTGAGAAGCTATGGGACTTTGCCGTATGGATGATTAAGAAGGGACTAGCTTACATTGACGAACAAAGTGCTGAAGAAATAGCAGCTCAAAAGGGTACTCCTACTACTGCTGGAACTCCATCACCTTACCGTGATCGCCCTATTGAAGAAAGTTTGGCTTTGTTTGAACAAATGAATACTCCTGAAGCTGTTGAAGGAAGCATGGTCTTACGTGCAAAGCTAGACATGGCAAACCCTAACATGCACTTCCGCGATCCTATTATGTATCGCATCATTCACATACCTCATCACAGAACGGGAACCAAGTGGAACGCTTATCCTATGTATGACTTTGCCCATGGACAAAGCGACTATTTTGAAGGAGTAACCCACTCTATCTGTACACTTGAGTTTGTTCCTCACCGCCCACTCTACGATAAGTTTGTAGACTTCTTGAAGGAAATGGATGGAAGCGATACCCCATTAGATGATAACCGCCCACGACAAATAGAGTTTAACCGCTTAAACCTTACCTACACCGTGATGTCAAAGCGTAAGTTGCATCAGCTAGTTGATGAACATTTCGTAAATGGCTGGGACGATCCTCGTATGCCTACCATCTGTGGTATGCGCCGTAGAGGTTACTCTCCAGAGAGTGTTCGTGGCTTCATCGACGCTATTGGTTACACAAAATTTGATGCGTTGAACGATGTAGCATTGCTCGAAGCATCTGTTCGTGAAGACCTTAATAAGCGTGCAACACGTGTAAGCGCTGTAGTCAACCCTGTCAAACTTGTTATCACTAACTACCCAGAAGGTCAAATAGAAGAAATGGAAGCTATTGATAATCCTGAAGATGAGAATAGCGCAAAGCATACTATTACCTTCTCAAAGAACCTATGGATAGAGCGCGATGACTTTATGGAAGATGCTCCTAAGAAGTTTTTCCGTATGGCTCCAGGAAAGGAAGTGCGCTTGAAGAATGCCTATATCGTGATGTGTACAGGATGCACCAAGGATGCTGAAGGTAATATTATAGAGATACAAGCTGAATATGATGCCAACAGTAAGAGTGGTATGGAGGGTGCTAACCGTAAGGTAAAAGGTACACTTCACTGGGTAAGTGCTGACCACTGCTTAAAGGCAGAGGTAAGAGAATATGATCGTTTATTCAATGTAGAAAATCCTTCTGCTGATGAACGCGACTTCCTAGAGTTGCTAAATCCAGAAAGTTTAAAGATAAACAACGAGGTATATGTAGAGAAATACTTGGCAGAAAAAAAGCCAGGCGATTACCTACAGTTCCAACGTATTGGCTACTTTATGCTCGATCCTGACACCACTTCCGACCATCTTATATTCAATAAGACCGTAGGTTTGAAAGATACTTGGGCTAAGCAAGCTAAAGGATAAATAACAATTTCGATTTAAAATAAATAAGGAGATAGTTTGAACAAATACTATCAAACAGAAAAGTTCAAAGCAATTCTGAATACATACGAAGAATTGCAACAAGGTAATATCGGTGGGTTCCTCGATGCAGAGGAGCTTACCGATATTGCGGAATATTATCATTACAAAGGGATGATGAAGGAAATGATGGATACCCTCAACTATACTATCAACATCTTCCCTGGTGCTGTAGCACCTATTGTTTTAAAAGCAAGGGTGGAACTCTTTCATAATCACAATCTTAAAGCTGCCCAAAACTTGGCAGAAGAAGTAGAAGATACTAACGATATGGAGTATATATACCTCATGGCAGAGACTCTTTTATATCAAGACAAAGCTAGTGAGGCTAATGCTTTTATCAACGAACATTACAGCCAGCTCTCCGACAACGCTGAAAGGGACGAGTATGCCACAGAGGTTGCTAGCTTCTTTCTTGACTATTCTAAGCCAGAACTTGCAAAAAGATGGCTAGATAAGGTTATGAAAAAAGACACCGATTACTATAAAGAGACTAATGCAAGACTACTAAAAGAGGAGGGCAAATACGAGGAAAGCGAGGATATATATAATCACTTGCTTGATAACAATCCCTACGCTAGCGAATATTGGAATGAGCTTGCACAAAGTCAAATACTTCACAAAGATTATAATGGTGCAGTAACTTCTAGCGAATATGCCATCGCCATTAATCCTGAAGATGATGATGCTACTCTCAATAAAGCTACAGCTCTCTTCGCTCTGAATAATTATGAAGAAGCGTTGAAATATTATCTTCGCTATAAGGAACTCGTTCCCTTTGGCGACACGAGTTCGGTAGATATTACTATTGGACATATTCTTCTATCAATGGAAGACGACGAGAAAGCTAAGGAATACTTTGAACATGGCTATATGATTTCAGAGGATAAGCCTACAACTCTGATACACATTGCTATTTCAACATTCGAAAATGGATATACAAGCTATGCTTATGATATTCTCAAAACGATCATTGGCAATTGCGAAGAAAAATGGAAGCTAGGCTATGGCTATTTGGCACGCTGCTGCTATGAGCTGATGAAAGAAGATGAATTTAAGAAATATCTTGCCATTGCTGTGGAGCGTAATCCAGAGGAAAGTACTGATTTGCTAGGTGATCTCTTCCCCGAAGGAACAGAGCCTAAGGATTATCCCACTACCCCTCTCTTAGAGTTTATTTAATCAAATAACAAATATCAGAACATTATTATGGGTTTTATATCTTCATTACTTTCACAACTTAACTATGGGTACATCTTTCTGCTGATGTTATTAGAGAGTACCGTTATTCCTGTGCCGTCAGAACTTGTTGTAACACCAGCAGCCTATCATGCCGCAGGTGGCAACCTTAACGTTTGGCTTGTTATCTTGTTCTCAACATTAGGAGCAGCCGTTGGAGCTAGCATCAATTACATTGCAGGGTACTATTTAGGTCGACCTATTATCTATAAGTTTGCTAATAGTAAATGGGGGCACGCGTGTCTCTTAAACCAAGCTAAAGTAGAAAAGAGTGAAAAATATTTCGACGATCATGGTATGGTTGCTACAATCACTGGCAGACTGATTCCTGGCATACGCCACCTTATTTCTATTCCAGCTGGATTGGCTAAGATGTCCTATTGGAAGTTTTTGCTCTACACAATAATTGGAGCTACCGCATGGCATAGTATCTTGGCAGGATTAGGGTACTATCTTCATAGCTTTGTACCAGAAAACCAGTTAAATGATAAAATCAATGAATATGGAGAATATATCAAGATAGCAATACTTGCTTTAGCTATCATTGCCATCCTATATGTTACCGTAAAATGGTTTATCAAGCGTAATAAGTCTAAGTAAATCATTATTGAAAGCTCTAAACAGAAATTATAAATAAGCAATAGAAAAAATGGCAGTAAACAAAAAATATATAGAAAATATTATTGGCGAAACCATACTTACCAATGAGGAAGAACGCCAACTTGCCGACCGCATAAAGGTGGGCGATGCTAAAGCTTTAGAAAAGTTGACAAAGGCAAATCTTACCTTTGTAGTCTCTATTGCGCATCAATATAAAGAGCAAGGCTTAGATGAAAACGACCTCATAAGCGAAGGTAACATCGGCATGATGTATGCTGCACAAAAGTTTGATGGAGCAAAAGGAGTGCGCTTTGTCAACTTTGCTGCTTCTTACATTCGGAAAGCAATGGAAGATGCTATAAAGGAACAAACAGCTTTGTATAAGGTTCCCAAAAACGAGAAAAACAGATTTGAACAGAAACGTGCAAAAGCAATCTCGCTTGATCAACCAGTACCTGTAGGAAGTAACAACAACTTTACCTTGCAAAATGTCATAGTAAATGGTGATACTGCAAACACTGATGATGTCGTAACTACCAATATGCTCAATACTGCGCTCAAACAAAGTATGAAATTCCTAAATGAGCGAGAAACAGCGGTTATTACCCAACTATATGGACTTGATGGTGTTCACTTCACAATGGCAGAAGTTGCTGAAACATTAGGTTTAAAACGAGAGCGTATTCGCCAAATTCGCAATACTGCGCTACGTAAGTTACATCGAAACTTAAAGTAAATACCTATAAAGTATTTTATTGGAAGTCAGTGATGAATTGCTCAGTAAGCTGTGAAAATGTCAAATCAGAAATCTTATACTTCCTTTGTATAAAGTTCAACAAATGGGTACGAGTGGAGTGGTAGCCAAGTTACCCTTTATCTAAAAAAAGGATTAAGACTAATAGGCGCTAGTCTTAATCCTTTCTTTGATATAAACAAGTTGAAAACATTCAAGTTTCAACTACCTGTTTAAAATTAATTGATTTCTTTCAACTGCTCTGCAACTTCTGCATTGACACGATCAATAAATTGCTGAATAGTCATAGTAGACTGTTCGCCACCACCCTGCTTACGCATAGCAACAAGACCTTCAGCAGCTTCTTTCTCACCTACAACAACCATATAAGGAATACGCTTTAACTCGTTATCACGGATCTTACGCCCAATTTTTTCATTACGATCATCAATTAAGGCACGAACACCAGCAGTGTCAAGTTTCTGCATTACTTCACGTGCATAGTCGTTATACTTCTCAGAAATAGGAAGAATAGCCACCTGATCTGGGGTCAACCACAATGGGAAATGACCAGCAGTATGCTCTATCAATACAGCTGTAAAACGCTCCATAGAACCGAAAGGTGCACGATGAACCATCACTGGAGTTTTCTTGGTATTATCTTCTGCTGTATATTCTAAGTGGAAACGCTGTGGAAGATTGTAATCTACCTGTATAGTACCCAACTGCCAACGACGTCCGATAGCATCTTTTACCATGAAATCAAGCTTAGGACCATAGAATGCAGCTTCGCCAAGCTCAACAGTTGCCTTTAAGCCCTTCTCTGCACATGCTTCCTTAATAGCTTGCTCACTTTCATTCCAAACATCGTCCTCACCAATATATTTCTCCTTATCCTCAGGGTCACGCAAAGAAATCTGTGCTTCATAGTTTTCGAAACCAAAAGTCTTGAATACCTTTAAGATGATGTCAATATTATTTTCGAATTCTGCTTTTACCTGATCTGGGCGAACGAAGATATGTGCATCGTCCTGAGTAAAGTTACGAACACGTGTTAATCCATGCAACTCACCGCTCTTTTCATAACGGTATACTGTTCCAAACTCAGCTATACGCAAAGGAAGATCCTTGTAAGAACGTGGTTTGTGTGCATAAATTTCACAGTGGTGAGGACAGTTCATAGGCTTCAACATATATTCTTCATCTTCCTCAGGAGTCTGTATAGGTTGGAAAGCATCCTTACCATAGTGGGCATAGTGTCCAGAAGTTACATAAAGGTTCTTACTACCAATACCTGGAGTAATAACTTCTTGGTAGTTATATGGCTTCAAAAGCTTACGCAACAAGTCTTGAAGACGTAAACGGAGCTGGGTACCCTTTGGTAACCAAATAGGCAAACCTTTACCCACACGATCAGAGAACATAAACAATTCCATCTCCTTACCAATTTTACGGTGATCGCGCTTCTTAGCCTCCTCCAACATAACGAGGTATTCATCAAGCATCTTCTTCTTTGGGAAAGTAATACCATAAATACGTGTTAGCTGATCATTCTTAGCATCACCGCGCCAAAAAGCACCTGCAACACTAGTTAATTTTACAGCTTTAATTATACCTGTTGAAACCAAGTGAGGACCGCGACAAAGGTCTGTGAAGTTGCCTTGAGAATAGGTAGAGATAGTACCATCTTCCAAGTCTTGGGCTATATGTTCCACCTTATATGTCTGACCATCAGCAGTAAATTCCTTTATAGCTTCAGCTTTTGGCACCTCTCGGCGAATAATAGGACTATCTTTCTTTGCTAGTTCTAGCATTTTTGCCTCAATCTTTGGAAAATCGTTTTCTGAAATTGGAGTTCCATCGGCTGTCTGAACATCATAAAAGAATCCATTTTCTATAGCTGGACCGAAACCAAACTGAATGCCAGGATAAAGCTCTTTCAAAGCCTCTGCTAATAAGTGAGCAGATGAATGCCAGAAACTATGCTTACCTTCTTCGTCCTCAAAACGATAAAGAGCTATTGTAGCATCTTCATTAATAGGACGATTCAACTCTGTTGTAACACCATTTACACCGCAAGATACAACGTTGCGAGCGAGAGCCGGTGATATGCTCTCGGCGATTTGATAACCAGTGACTCCCTGTTCGTATTCGCGAACAGATCCGTCAGGAAATGTGATTTTAACCATACTACAAATTAGTTTTATAAATCAAAGTTACCGCAAAGTTACTAATATAAAATGTTAATACATAACTATTTTATTATTTATGAATATTTTTTTAGTATTACCGCTTTAATACATAGAATAAATATTGGATTAAGTCTATTAAAAAGCCCAGCTACTTTATGTAACTGGGCTAAAATATGATATTAAATATTTATTTATCTTAGTAGCTAGGCTCCACAGAAGAACAAAACAACTAACTGTGCTGTAAGAATACGCAGGAACATACTCAAAGGATATACTGTAGAATAACCAATTGCTGGAGCTTCTCCTGTACATACAGAATTGGCATAAGCAAGTGCTGGTGGGTCTGTATAAGTACCTGCTAGCATACCCATAATGGTAAAGTAGTTGAACTTGTATTTCTTTCGTGCAATAGTTCCTATAATCAATATTGGAATAATTGTGATTAAGAAGCCTGTATAAACATACTTCAAGCCATCACCTTGTACCACTGTATCCCAAAAGCCATGACCAGCTTTAATGCCCACAGAAGCAAGAAACAGAGCCAAGCCAAATTCACGAAGCATCATATTAGCAGATGTTGTTGTATAAGTAACCAAATGCATACGATAGCCAAAACGACCAATAAAAATAGCAATAATCAATGGGCCGCCAGCCAATCCAAGCTTCAAAGGTACAGGCATTCCTGGAATCGCAAGTGGAAGACTACCAAAAAGCAAGCCCACCATAATACCAATGAAGATAGTAGCAAGGTTTGGATGATTTAGTACTTTTTCAGAATTACCGACCATTTCAGCTACACGTGCTACATTTTCTTCTGTACCAACCACAGTAATCCGATCGCCTACATTAAAGATATGGCTACTTGACGCAAATAATTCCATTCCTTGACGAGTAATTCGTGTAATATTAACACCATAAACTGCATTAAAAGGTATTTTACCTAGCATCTTACCATTCATAGCCCCACGAGTAACGAGGATTTGCTTACTAATGAGACGTTGCTGCTGCTTTTCCTCATGCCAGTTTACTTCTATTTCTGGTCCTATAAAGGCTTGAATAGCAGAAGCATCCATTTCGGCACAAACAACAAGAATTTCATCACCTTCTTCAAAGTTAGTATTACGTGTAGGAACTGTGATTTCACCATTGTGCATAATACGCGTACACACCATATCTCGATTAAGGAATTGGGTAATTTCCTCCATAGTACGTCCTGCAATATAAGCATTCGATACCTTCAAATACATAATATGAGGCTTTGCATCAGGGCTCTCACCTTCTTCAGCTAAAAGCTTTTTATTCTCATCATCTAAGTCAACCCTACATATATACTTAATTGCCAAGGTTGCACTGATGATACCTACTACACCAAGAGGATATGCACAAGCATAACCTGAGGCAATATCAAAATTGTGAGTAGTGGTAAACACACTGCTTAAAGCTTCTTTTGCAGCACCAAGACCAGGCGTATTAGTAACAGCACCATAGAGCGTACCCACCATCATTGGCAGGTTATTGGGGTTGCTAGTATCGAAGAAGATGTAGTAGCAGCCAAACATAACAAGAATGTTCAATAAGATAGCTACTGCTGATAAAGCATTCAACTTGATACCACCTTTACCAAAACTCTCAAAAAAACCTGGTCCTACTTGCAAACCAATCATAAAGACAAAGAGGATAAGCCCAAAATCTTGAAGGAATGTTAGTGTGGAAAGTGGTCCTGTAAAACCAACATGCCCCGCAACAATGCCAGCAAACAATACAAAGGTTACTCCCAAAGAAATACCACCAACCTTTATCTTTCCGAGATAAATACCAGCGGCAATAACAATTGAATAGAGCAATACGATATGCGCTATGCTTTCTTCATTAGTAAATAAATTTATTAACCAGTCCATAATTGTATATTAAAGTGGTACAAAGTTACACATTAAAAGATAATTTAAAGAAAGAAATAAAATGCTTTTTTCATCATATTTATAATTTAAAAACTTGATCTATATGATTGCTATGTGTGGGTTACACTACGCCAGCTAAATATATATTTTATTCTTGATCTATCTTGATTTGCATATTTTTTTATACTTTTGTGTTTGCAATGAAGTATAAAATAAAATGTTCAAATTGCGGTAAAACATTTGCTGCAGAAACCGATAAATATGGCAAGAACAAGTTTCGATGTCCATATTGTGGCACTATCTTGTTATGTAATTTTGAAGAACCAACCCCTCTTCACACAACAGCAAGGGAGGTCATTCCCTTATCTGTGGCTTCGCCCATTACTAAGCGACAGATAAAAGATATGCCACAAGTAGAAAGCAAACTACTTCATACACCATCTAAAGAAGCTCTTTTAGAGATGCGTAGTAAGCTATTAGAGGCATCTCAACATATCCCTTCTACATCAGTACATGCAGGATCAATCCTAAAGAATGCAACAAACTATACTAGTAAATTTGTAGCCAAATCGTCTTCTCGGTTAATTAAATTTCAAGAAAAGTATAAAGATGGTGATCTCTGGATATTCTTTGGCGCTAGTTTTGCTTTCATTGCTCTAACTATTGCATGCTTATTGGCTTTTGCCGAGTTAACAAAGTTATTTGCAGAAGGACATTCATGGGTATTTAAGCACTATATTGAATTAAGAAATATGCTATAGATCCCATCTAGTATCAGGCAAAAATGCACCTATCACATATTAATGAATAAAGGGTATTTCCTATCTTGGAAATACCCTTTATTATATAATGTATAAGAAATGTACCCTATTCTTTGATATTTGGTTCTTCAAGACCAAGGTGCTTTTTCTTATCTACTACCTTTAAGAATAACCCTATAACCAAAGCTGCCACACCAAGACCTGCTAACATCAATAGGGGTGCTGTGTAATTGAGTTTTGTAGGATCAGTAATACCACGGTTGGTTGCATCAAGAGCATTACCAATTAACAATGGGAACAACCATAAGCCGATATTTTGGATCCAAAAGATCAAAGCGTATGCTGATCCAATAATCTTAGCATCTACAAGCTTTGGTACTGATGGCCATAGTGATGCTGGTACTAGAGAGAATGATGCGCCTAGAACAAGGATTGTGAAGTAAGCAACTATCACACCACCAACATCATTACCTTTGAACATTGGAAGAACAAAAGCAAATGTGAGATGACATGCTATCAAAAGAATAGAACCTAAAACAAGCATAGAAGCAGCCTTACCCTTATGATCCACATAGCTACCGAGAATAGGAGTAATACCTACTGCAAGCAGTGGGAATACAGCAAAAATAGTTTCAGCAGACTGGCGCATATAACCCATGTAACAATAAGCTAACAAAGAGCAAATAGAAATACATAAAACACCATACTTAACACCCTTATTTTTCATGAAATTGAACATGAAAGCAGTTGCAGCTATTACCAACATCAAACCATATTGCACAAATGTAACCGTGCTCGAAGCCCAAAAAGAAGTACTTGGCACAGGCTCGAAAGTCAAGTTACACTGCAACATGTTTACCGCATACTTTTGGAATGGGAAGATAGCAGAGTAATAAAGCACACAAAGTAATGATACCAACCAAAAGCCCATTGAACTTAAAATCTTACCAAGATCACTAAGCTTAAATGGATCGTCCTGCTCTTCTGCTTCTCCTGTTTGGCTATCTAGTTTCTTATCCATAAAGAAATAGACAACAAACATCATTACAGCAATACAAATAAGCACTACACCAAATGCAACCGAGCGAGAAACATCAATACTTCCACCAAACTTAGCAAAGAAAGGAGAAAAGATCATACAAGTTGCAACACCTAGACGAGCAAGTGCCATTTCAGAACCCATAGCCAATGCCATTTCACGACCTTTAAACCACTTTACGATACCACGAGAGACTGTAATACCTGCCATTTCTGTACCACAACCAAAAAGCATAAAGCCTATAGAAGCTACTTTAGCAGAAGATGGCATACCATCATAGAATGGAGAAACACCAAGTTGCTCAAAAATGGGAATATGGTTCAAATTGTTTGTAAACCAAATATCTAGCCCTGTACCTTTAAAACTTTCGCTAATAGCATAATACTTAATACATGCGCCACAAAGCATTACTAAACCAGAGAGCAACGCAGTAAAGCGTACACCCATTTTATCAAGAATAATACCAGCAAAGATTAGGAAGAACACAAATACATTTAGGAAGGTTTCCGAACCTTGCATAGTTCCAAAAGCCTTAGAACTCCAACCACGTTGGCTCTCCATAAGGTCTTTAATAGGCGACAAGATATCGACAAAAATGTAAGCGCAGAACATAGCAAGTGCCAAGAGAAGCAAAGCTGTCCAACGTACACCAGCAGAATCTCTAAGTGTTGTTTTTTGGATTTGATCTGACATATTTTTATGTTTTAATTTCAGAATTAAATTATTAAATGCCCATTTTTATTTTTTCAGCCACTGATCAAGCCAGTTTTTGAAAGTACGCTGCCATAGAATGCCATTCTGTGGCTTCAATACCCAATGGTTTTCATCTGGGAATAGTAACAACTGAGCAGGAATACCACGAAGACGAGCAGCATTAAAGGCACCCATACCTTGTGTTGCATTAATACGGTAATCCTTCTCACCATGAATACAAAGGATAGGAGTATCCCATTTATCAACATTTAGGTGAGGACTATTCTCGTAAGTTTTTCGTGCTGCAGCAGTACGATCCTTATTCCAGTATGCGTCATCATATTCCCAATTACTGAACCAAGCTTCTTCTGTATCCGTGTACATACTCTCCAAATTGAAAGCACCATCATGCGAGATAAAACACTTAAAGCGCTTGTTGTGATGACCAGCAAGATAATATACAGAAAACCCTCCGAACGAAGCTCCTACAGCACCAAGACGATCTTTCTCAACGTATGGCAGATTAGCTACAGCATCATCAATAGCAGAAAGATAGTCATTCATACATTGCCCCGTCCAATCACTACTAATTTGTTCATTCCATTGACTACCATATCCTGGTAAGCCACGACGGTTTGGAGCTACAATAACATAGCCGTTAGCAGCCATCATTTGGAAATTCCATCGGAAACTCCAGAACTGTGAAACAGGACTCTGTGGCCCACCTTCACAATATAATAAGGTAGGATACTTCTTATTAGGATCAAAATGAGGAGGAGTAATAATCCAAACTTGCATATCTTTACCATCGGTTGTTTTCACCCAACGATCGGTTACATTAGCAAGGGCGAGCTGATCAAAGATTTGTTTATTCTCAAAGCTAATCTGTGTTTGTGTGCTAGCCTTCTCTTTCTTTGAAGGGGTTACAACAAAGATATCATTAGGAGCCGACATGCTATGACGTAGAGCCACTAATTGCTTTCCTGTACTCCCTAAGAGGTCGATGCTTGCATAGTCGTGTTGCCCTTCTGTTAGCTGCTTAATATCACCCTTCAAATTAGTCTGATAAATGTTAATACATGCGTGCCAACAACCTATAAAGTATAGATTCTTAGAGTTTGCTGCCCATATAAAACCATCTACATTAGAGTCGAATTTTTCTGTAACGTAAGTCTTTTTACCAGTAGCAATATCCATTACACACAGACGATTACGATCGCTCTCATAGCCGTTGTTCTTCATGCTCTGCCAAGCAATATACTTGCCGTCTGGCGAAAATTGAGGATTAACATCATATCCCACTTGCATATCACCAGCTTGATGATTTACTTCTTGGTTACGCATACTCTTTGTTGCATCTATCTTTGGCTCTTGATAGCCAGCAGGCTTGCAAAGGTTGATAGTTGTTTTACTAGCTATGTCATATAGATAGATGTCTGTATCTGTAGATATAGCATACTGAACTCCTTCCTTCTTTCGCGAAGTATAGGCGATTTTCTTAGAATCCTTGCTCCAATCAATCTGCTCAATACCACCAAATGGTGCTACAGGACTTTCAAATGGTTCACCTTCCATTATATCCACGCCTTCACTTACACCAGCAGCAGTTACCTCTGCAAGGAATGGATGTGTATTCGTTTGTACGTAATGATCCCAATGGCGATAGTTCATATCATTAATTAACAACCCCGTAGTCTTATCAAGATCGTCTGGATTTTTTGCAATTGTGCCATAATAAGGAATACTCTTAATTAGCACCACCTGCTTTTTATTAGGTGAAAATTTGAAACCTTCGATGTCCAAATCAGAATGAGTCAGTTGCTTACGATTGCCTCCATTAGCATTCATTGTCCACAACTGACCACCACTAAGATAAGCTATTGTATTATTATCCAACCAAATAGGATCGCTTTCACTCTTTGCTGAAGTAGTAAGTAAGCGATCGTTCTTACCTGTAGCATCCATAACTCGAAGAACTTGGTGTCCCTTATTCTCCTTAACGCTATAGTATCCCACCTGATAGACAATATTCTTGCCATCTGGCGAAGGTTTAACACTAGCTATTCTGCCCATTGCCCACAAGGCTTCAGGCGTCATAACGTCACTAGAAAGAACAATGTTACTCTTTCCAATGTTTACATCTTGTGCATCAACTGCAGTGCTTCCTGTTAATAAAGCTGCAGTCATAGCGATTACAAGTCCTTTGTTCATAATATAGAAAAGTGTTAGATTAGTTTCTTTTTTTTCTATTGAGCTCTTCTTGGTGGCGCTTTATCTCTTCTTGCTTTTGTGCCTGAAGCTCTTGTAAAGCTTGCATACGCGCAGCCAATCCACTCGTTTTTTTCTTAGGGTTATTTTTGTTTTCTTTTCTTCTTTCTTCTAGGTAAGCAAGTAATTTTTCTTCATTTGTTGTTTTACGGAGTCCCCACATAATGGCAGCCGAGAAGAACAATGAAACGAAATAGTAGAAGTTCAAACCTGAAGAGTAATCATTGAACACAAAGAAGAAGAACAATGGCATACCTAACATCATATATTGCATCATCTTCATCTGATCGCCTTGTGATCCTACCATCTGATCTTTTTGCTGCTGCATAGTAAACCAAGAATACAACAAGTTAGCTGCACAGAAGAGGATACATGTCAATGAAATATGGTCGCCTATCATCCATAGACTATGATCCCACTCAAAGATTGGGTCGAATGTACTCAAATCCTTCATCCATAAGAAACTTTCGCCACGCAACTGGATAGCATTTGGTACAAAGTTGAACATGGCAATCCAAATAGGCATTTGTATCAACATAGGCAAGCAACCCGACAACGGACTCACGCCATACTCTGAATACATTTGCATCATAGCCTGTTGCTTCTTCATCTGATCCTCAGGCTTATTATATTGCTTTGTTGCCTCATCAAGTTTTGGTTTCAAAACACGCATCTTAGCCGAGCTCATATAGCTCTTCTTCACCATTGGGTAAGTAAGTGCCTTTAGCAATAGTGTAATCAATATAAGCACAATACCCATTGGGAACAACTTGCTCAACCAATCGAATACATAAATAGTAAACCAACGGTTAATAATGCGGAACAATGGCCAACCTAAATAAACCAAACGCTGCATCTCAAGGTCTTTACCAAAAGTGCTTTGACTTTCTATAGCTTGGAGAAGTCGGAAGTCATTAGGTCCAAAAAAGAATTCAAATTCAGAAGGCTTCTTACCACTAGGATCGAAGTTAGTCTTTAGATTTGCCTCATACTGCTTTAAGTAACCAGAATTTTTATCTTGAGGTACACTCTTTAGCTTTGCACCTGTGGAAAAGTTATCCTTTGAGATCATTACAGCCGAGAAAAACTGATTTTTGAAAGCAACCCAATCTGTTGCTTCTTCTGTAATTTGCTCTTTCTCCGAACTCTCATTTAGGTAATCAGTGCTTCCTTCCGTCTTTTTATAAGTAAGCGTAGCATATCGGTTTTCAAAAGAAAAGCCACGCTCCTGTTGACGCACCTTATCAGCCCACTCCACTTCTAACTGATTGTTAGTAGGATTAAACAAACCTTCCATACCTTGTGCTTGCACACTAAGGTGTAGCAAGTAATCCTTACCCAATGTATAAGTAAGTATTAATGCTTTACCTTGACCAGCATTTGCTGTAAGTGTAACAGTAGAATCTGTTTGATTGCTAGGAGTAAAATAAAGATCCTTTGTCTCTATATTACTCTGTTTTGCTGCCAAAGCAAAGTTAAGGCTTTGATCCTTGCCATCAAAAAGAGTAACATATTTCTGATCTTTCGATCCATCCTTAACAGCAATATTATGCCCTACATAGTTATTGATAATAGCTTTTCTTACTACACCACCCTTTGTATTTAGAGTAAGAGCTACCTTGTCGTTCTTTAATACAATATCTTGCGCCTGACCATTAAGAGCTGTATAGAAAAGAGTAGTAGTATCTGCAATAGCAGCCTGTTTAGCTTGCTCTGCTTTCAAACTTGCCATTTTCTCATTCTGTACTTTTTTGGCAGCAGCGATAGAATCGGCAACGAATTGTTTTCTTTGTTGAGCAAGCTGTTCTTTTGAAGGCTGTTGCCACCAAGCAAATCCAAATAGCACTAATGCCATTAGGACGAAGCCAGTAATCGTATTTTTATCCATTATTTTTATTTCTTATTTTCAATTGCAGTTTTAACAAAATCAACGAATAGTGGGTGTGGATTTAATACTGTTGATTGGTATTCTGGGTGGAACTGTGTTCCTATATACCATTTCAATCCAGGTATTTCCACGATTTCTATCAATTCACTTTCAGGGTTTTTACCCACACAAGCCATACCGTTACGTTCATATTCCTTGATATAATCGCTATTAAACTCATAACGATGGCGGTGGCGTTCTTGAATGTATTCTTGCTTATATATATTAAAGGTGTGAGAGCCTTGTTTCAAAACACATTCGTAGGCACCAAGACGCATTGTACCACCCATACTAGTAATGGTTTTTTGTTCCTCCATAATATCAATAACATTGTGTGGAGTCTTCTCATCCATTTCACGTGAATTGGCATCTTTATAGCCTAACACATTGCGAGCAAACTCTATAACCATCATTTGCATACCTAGGCAAATACCAAAGGTTGGAATATCATGTGTACGTGTATAGTGGACTGCTACGAGCTTACCTTCTATTCCTCGCTGACCAAATCCGGGACAAATAATAATACCATCTTGTCCCTTCATTTTTTCTGCGACATTAGCTTCCGTAAGTTCCTCCGAGTTGATAAAGGTAAGCACTGTTTTATGATCATTATAAGTACCTGCCTGCAACAAGCCCTCACGGATACTCTTATAAGCATCTTGTAAATCATATTTACCTACTAAGCCTATATGTACCTCTTCCGTTGCTTTACGACGACGATCTACAAAAGCTCTCCAAGGACCTAGTTCTGGTGTTTCTCCAATAGGCTCACCACACTTACGCAATATTGCCACATCAAGCCCCTGTTGCAACATATTCAAAGGTACATCATAAATACTTGGAAGATCTTCGCTCTGCACTACGCAATCAAAGTCAACGTTACAAAAAGCTGCTACTTTCTTACGAAGTGAGTCTTCAAGATGTTGCTCTGTACGAAGAATGAGAATGTCTGGCTGAATACCGACACTTTGCAATTCTTTCACACTATGCTGGGTAGGCTTAGTCTTTAATTCTCCTGCAGCTTTAAGATAAGGAATATATGTTAAATGCAGATTAATAGCACGCTTACCAAGATCCCATTTCATTTGGCGAATAGCCTCTAAGAAAGGCGCCGACTCAATATCACCAATAGTACCACCTATTTCTGTGATAACAAAGTCATAGTGATTTTTCTGCCCTAACATCTTGATATTACGTTTAATTTCATCTGTGATGTGAGGCACTACCTGAATAGTCTTACCTAGATAGTCTCCACGACGCTCTTTATCTATGACGCTTTTATAAATACGTCCCGTAGTCATAGAGTTAGCCTTGGTAGTCTTTATATCAGTAAATCTTTCATAGTGACCTAGGTCGAGATCGGTCTCCATACCATCAACAGTTACGTAACACTCTCCATGCTCGTAAGGATTTAGGGTTCCTGGATCAATGTTAATATATGGATCAAACTTTTGAATGGTAATGTTATAACCTCTTGCTTGAAGAAGCTTACCAATTGACGACGAGATAATTCCTTTTCCTAATGAAGAAACAACGCCACCTGTCACGAAAATGTACTTTGTATCAGCCACGATAGATATTTTTTTTATAGTTTTATAAGTATAAGGACACAATAATCCTAAACTAAAGTGCAAAGATACAAAAATCTATGTATTAATTGTTTTCTATCGTTATTTTTCTTAATTAAAAGCAGGATAAAACACCATAAAAACGATAATTTAGAGAGATTTTTTGTAATGCTATCTTTAAAACCAACTTATCTCCATTCGCCCACAAATAAAAACAACTGCAATTTATTCGCCTATTTCTATCGTTTACCTCAAAAAAGTATTGTAATTTTGCAAACAAAGGCTTATTTAAAGCCTTACTTCTATCAAACAATTCTAGCATTCATGAAGCGTTTTCTCACAGCATTAATACTTTTTTTTCTATTGTTTGCCAATGGTTTTGCGCAAACAGTTCACCCTATTTCTACTAAGAGCGCACCAAAAGATGTTTATCAGTATTATCTCGACTCGCTTCGAATAACAAAAGATAGTATCTTCAACGCTAGTAGCTTCACCCTTTCTCCTAACACTAAGAAGAATAAGGAAGTGCGACTCTTTATGCCAACAACATATTATCACGACATTATTCATAATGCTTTCGCACCAAATACGACCCTATCTAGCTTTGACAAAACACTACTAAATATTTATTTACAGCACCCTTCTCTTGTAGGCTATTCCTCTAAAGACCTAGCCAACGACATAACAGAAATAGAAGATATTAAAGTTCCTATTCATCACGATGCTGACTTAGTAAAAAAGGTGAAAGAGAAAACTCCCGAACCTGCAACAGCTCCTGTAAAAGTAATGATAACAAAGCCAAACTTTTGGACTTTTAAAGGCGATTATTCTTTACAGATGATGCAGAATTTTGTCTCAGGCAATTGGTTTCAAGGGGGCGAAAGCAATTATGCTGCACTTGGATCGGTTATTATGCAAGCCAACTATAATAATAAGCAAAAAGTAAAGTGGGATAATATGCTAGAGATGCGCTTTGGCATTCAAAGTTCACGCTCTGACTCTTTACATAGCTTTAAATCGACCGATGATCTCATCCGTCTTACTTCAAAATTTGGATTGCAAGCAACCAAGCATTGGTACTATTCGGTTCAGCTTATTGCCAACACACAATTTTCTCGCTCTTATAAAGCTAATGATCCAAAGATATATGCCGACTTCCTAGCACCATTCAATCTAAACTTATCGGTCGGTATGAACTACTCTGTCGATTGGCTCAACCATAAGCTAAAAGGCAATATACATCTTGCTCCGCTAGCATATAATTTGAAGTATACACGCCTACTCGACCTTTCTTCACGCCTTGGCATCAAAGAAGGAAAGCATAGCTTACACGATTTTGGTTCAGAATTTACCTTACAACTAGAATGGAAACTTTTAGAGATGCTGTCATGGCGCACCCGTCTATACGGTTACACCACCTACTCACGTGCAGAATTAGAATGGGAAAATATCTTCTCTTTCAAATTTAATAAATACATCTCTACCCAACTTTTTATTTATCCACGCTTTGACGATGGTGTAGCACACGATGACCATTACGGTTTCTGGCAAATAAAAGAGTATGCTTCAGTAGGGTTTCAATATAGTTTCTAAAAGTGTTTTTTCAGACTGTATCCTTAGATATAGTTGAATACAACATTGCTTTACATTGCTATATATCACCTTTCTATTGGTAAAAGATTATCTTTCACGCAACAAAACATCAACGATTAAAGACAAAAATAATTTATTTTTATATCAAGTTTAATTTATTTTTATCCAAAAAATAAATTAAAAATATAAACGAAACATAAGCTTTTTCAACAAAATAGGTCATCTTTTACAATAAAAAAGATGACCTATTATTATTTAATCCTTTGTTTTTCTTCTACTTACAAATATCTCCCTCCCCTATTTAAGACGCTTAGTAACAGTTCCATCGGGCATTATTCGCACCTCTACCACATAGGTAGTATAAGCATCTGGAACTCCAATTACAGCTTCGTAATAGAGTGCATGCTTATCAGCATGGGTGAAATAGAATTTTCGGAGAATACAATCGTTTATAAAAGTTTTCGGAATGAAAGCGGCAAATTCTGCTTTACGAAAATCATGAACATACACAGGCACATCTCTAGATTTTATAACTAGTGAAGCCACATTATCTAAATAAAGGTTATCCACTTCTAGTCCACTATCATTGTATACCGATTTTATTATCTTATCAGAAGTCGTTTCTACATGTATCAAACTACGGTAATACCCTAAATCAGTATTGGCTATCGTATCTATATTTTGCTCATCAAAGGTATTCATCGCAAAAACATGATAAGAAAAAGCCTTTTTCAGCGACTTATCCCCACTTTTTGAAACAGAAAGTTCATCACCATTCTGATTTTGGAAAGCAAAGAAATGAGGAGTTTGTTTAACAATCTTATAACTATTAAGATGTTTTCCTTGCAAATAAAGACTATCTCGTGTTATCCAAAACTTTACAGGCATACTAGCCGAATCGGGAAAGAAGATACTATCCCCACACACCAATATAACAGGATTAGTTCCTTCATCATCTACCCAAACACCTTGCAATAACTGTTTAGCTTGCACGTCTTGCTCATCAAGAGAAGACACATTACGATGACAAGCCGCAAAGCCTAATACCACAAAAACAATTAAAAGAAAATATTTACACATACTTAGCTAAAGAGAATAAGAAGAAAATCCACTTCACTCAAATTTGTTAGTCGCTCACTACCAATGTATAGCTTAGACTAGTTTTTCTTTATTCAAAGCTATAAGCCTCGGCAAGGCTCAAGCCTTTGGTAAGATCTTTTTCCGAAAGCACTACATCTTTAGGATCAATAGGCCAATCAATACCTATCGTTTCATCGTTCCAACGCACACTAGCCTCGCTCTGTGGCGCATAAATATTATCAACCTTATAGGTAAAAATGGCCTCATCCGACAAAACGAGGAAGCCATGAGCAAAGCCACGTGGAATAAAAAATTGGCGTTTATTCTCATCAGATAGCTCTACTGCAACATATTTTCCATAGGTAAGCGATGATCGACGAAGGTCAACAGCAACATCAATTACTTTGCCCTTGATGACACGTACAAGTTTAGCTTGTGAGAACTCACCTTGCTGATAATGCAAACCGCGAAGTACTCCATAGCTAGACTTCGACTCGTTATCTTGGATAAACTCAACGTGGTAACCCACATTTCTATCAAACTCATCCTGTCTGAACGACTCGAAGAAATAACCTCTATCATCTTTAAAAATCTTTGGTTCTATCACCCAAACACCTTTAATAGTACTTTCTTTAAATTCCATATTAGTTTTTTAATTTTATGTCCCTCTACAGAGATAGCGCAAACGAGAGCAAAGGAAGCTTGCTTACTATTTGCCGAGTGCTGCCTATCTTCTACAAAGATAGCGCAAACGAGAGCAAAGGGAGCTTGCTTACTATTTGCCGAGTGCAGCCTATCTTCTACAAAGATAAAAATAAATAATGATAAAATAAACGAAAGAAAAGAATTAATAACAATCTACAAGAATTTAGTATTTACGGTTTGCTACTTCAAAAGAATTTATATAATTTTGCAAACGTGAGCAGAATTGACAGACATATAGAGATCCTCCTCCTAGAGAATGATTGTGTAATTGTTCCAGGACTTGGTGGCTTCGTAGCTCATCATATTACAGCAAAATATGATGAGACAGAATGTTTGTTTCTACCTCCATACAGAACGCTTGGCTTTAACCCACAGTTAAAGGTTAACGATTCTCTCTTAGCCCAATCATTTGTAGAGGCTTACGACATAGCTTTCCCTGAGGCTATGCGTCAAATTGAAGAGGAAGTTGAAGCTATACACCGTACGCTAAACAATGAAGGCATTATAGAGCTAAACGATCTTGGTAAGCTCCGCCTAACATCTGAACATAAACTTGAGTTTGAACCACTTGAAAGTGGTATTCTTACCCCACGCTATTATGCACTTAATAGTTTCGATTTTACACTCAAAGCAAAATCTGAAAAACAGGAAGAAGTTTCAGAAGCACTAGAAACACGTAAAATAATCTATTTGGATGTTAACGATCCTAATAACAAACGTGTGAGTGTAAGCTTAAAAGCTATCCGCAATGTAGCTGTTGCTGCTGTACTATTTACTGCGGCTTTAGTGGTAGCTTTGCCGTTACACAATAAGTCGGGGATAACAGAAGAACCTGTTAAAAGTGGAGTTCTTTATAATTTTTTCGATTCCAACAAATCATTACCCACACCACAAACTAAGCCTGTAGCAAGTCCCATTCCTAACAAAACTACCACCAATCACTATTGGTCGTTAGTACTTGCAAGCCATATTACAGAAAATAATGCCATTGCCTTTGCTAAAGATATTAATGAGGCAGGCTTTGAGGGAGCAAGAGTATACGAAGGAACAGGAAGCATTAAAGTGCTTTATGGCAATTTTAAAAGTCAAGAAGAAGCATTCAAGCACTTGAATACATTAAAGACCAATAAGTATTTTAAGGATGCTTGGGTAATTGAAATTAACAAATAACTAAGGAAAGATCCTTAACAATACCCCCCTATTTTATGAAGCGCGTTAGATGCCCCAAATGCGATAATTTTATTACTTTTAATGAAACTAAATATACGTCGGGACAACGACTAGTATTCCAATGCCCTGAATGTGGAAAGGAATTTGGCATTCGCATTGGTGTTTCTAAATTAAGAAAGACACAAAAAGAAGAGGCTGAAACACCAAACATTGACGAAGATACCAGCAAATACGGTTCGCTCCTAGTGATTGAAAACGACTTCCACTACAAGCAGATTATTCCTCTACACATGGGTAAAAACGTATTGGGACGTTACCAAAAGGGAAACCCTATTAATTGTCCTATAGAAACAGTAGATCCTAGTGTTGACCTCACCCATTGCTCGCTCACTATTTCCCGCGACAAAAAAGGCAAATTAAAATATGTGCTTCAAGATGGTCCCTCTTATACAGGAACCTTTGTAGGCAACGACATTCTTGGTGATAGAGAAAAGCGCGTAATAGAATATGGTACGCTTTTCACTTTGGGCGCAACAAGCATTATTTTGCAAGCACCTGAAAAAAATGAGAATTAAGGCTGGTTCTATAAAGTAGCTTTATTAGTACCTTTCTCTCTCCCTCTAACGTTTTAATTCTCAAAAGAAAGAGTCCTACAAAAAAAAGTTTAATTCCGCTTAACTCGTAATAATCTTTTTGCGTTAGTTAGGCTATTCTATTACCTTTGCTTGATAAATTAGATAAATTTATATGGTAAAGGACTTTTTTATCACACTAATATTATGCTCTATAGCATTGCCCATTTTTTCACAACGAAGAGGTATTGTCCTCTCTATGGAAACGGGTATGCCTATAAGAGAAGTAAAAGTATATACCAACAATGGTCAAGTAGCTGTAACCGATTATACTGGACATTACGAAATAAAGCAAACCTTTAAGAGTGCCACCTTTGTAAAAGGCAATTTTGTAAGTCTTACACTCAACAACTATGAAATAAACGATACAACAGAACTTTTACCAAAACTTAATAGCCTAGACGAAGTTATTATTTGGGGTAAAAGAAAGCGAATTATATTAAACATACAACGGGCTATGCAAGACAATAAGTATTATTACACACCTAAAGCTGGTTTTAGCTTTGACTTATTTTCTCTTTTTAATAAGTCCAAAGGACTCAATAAGAAAGAACGCTTGAAACATGACGAAATAATAAAAAGCTATTAAAACTTTACTAGAGAACACCCGTTGGCGGAATTAAGGCTTTATTTTTTACCTATAGCTCGGTTGATTACATAAGTTTTTGAATTTCGCTAGGAGTTTTTCTTTTTAATATATCCAAAGCAAAATCAACATTCGGTACTATTCCATTAGAACGCAAAATATTTTCTATCGTTTTGCGAGCAAGTTCTGGGTGATTATTCTCATCACTTAAATGGCAAAGCCAAACATGTTTAAGATTGGGGGGTGCAGCACTAACAATAGCTTTAGCGCAGTCCTCATTACTAAGATGCCCAGTAGCACCTAGAATACGTTCCTTTAGATGTAGAGGATAAGATCCAGCCAGCAATTTCTCTGGTTCATAATTGGCTTCTAACACTAGATAGTTTGCCTTACTTATGTAGGATCGAATTTCATCAGTAGTCTCTCCACAATCAGTTACTAGCACAAAAGTTATATTACCATACTCTATGCTATAGCCTACACAGTCAGTACTATCGTGTGGAACATTAAAAGGAGTTACGGTAAATTCTCCTATTTGTAGCGTTTCCTGTTTCTCTATATTAACAGCAAGGCTTTGATCTATCTTTCTATGTACAGCCCAATTTACACTTACGCCTTTATGTACTAAACTAGTGGCATAAACAGGAATGCCTAAATCTTTACTAATAGAACCTACTGCTTTTACATGATCAGCATGATCATGGGTCAAAATAATATGCCTTACCATCTTTAAAGGAAGATCATACATGTGGAAATATTTTTTAATAAGACGTACGCCTACTCCACAATCTATCATTAGGCAATCAGTATCTGAATAAAGCAGATAACAATTACCACTACTACCACTCCCGAAAGATATAAAATTAAGCATTGAAAATTATCTATTTACCATTGAGATCGTCTTACTTTCTATTATAATTCATACATTATCTAGTAAGGCTATCTCCTACAATTATGCAAAATTAAGAAAAAATCTACACAAAGCCAAAACACAAATATTAGGAAAGCAAGCTTTTATATCTATTTAAACAAAATTATTGGTGTCTGATAAAAATGTCATTCGTTTTAGGTACTGAAATAGTGGTGAAAGCATAGTTGAAATAATGCAAATGTACGACATAAACATATTATAATGTAAAAAAATATTTAAACTCGCTTCACAATATATAAGCGTTTACATCGCAAAATATCACCTTTTAGGGTGCAAAAGATGAACTTTTGTTCCCCAATACATCATCTTTTGCAATTGAAAAGATGATGTATTAGCTTATTATTAAATATTTTCTAAGAGTTAGCAGAATTTTCTACAAATGACAAGAATATACTTGTTATAAAGCACCCTTCAAAAAAGCAGCGTATGACAACTTTCAAAATCCACTTTACAGTACTGACTTATTTAAACCTATGTAGCTAATCTTCACTCTAAAAATACTTTCAATAAAAACTTATTCTATATATATAGTAGGATCAACTACACCAGCATCTCGAAAAGCCTCTTTACGTTCAACACAAGTGCCACACTTACCACAGTGCTTCTCTCCCCCCTTATAGCAACTCCATGTCTTGCTATAATCAATACCTAAAGCAGCTCCACGATGCACAATTTCTGCTTTGGTTATATTCGTGTAAGGAGCCTCTACCTGCACATTAATATATGTACCAGTTGCCGTTGCACCGTTCATGGCTTGGATAAATGCTGGACGACAATCAGGATAGATCGTGTGGTCGCCACCATGATTAGCGATCATCACACGCTTTAGTGCATGACTTTCCGCAATACCCGTTGCTATAGAAAGCATAATGCCATTACGAAATGGTACCACAGTCGACTTCATATTGTTTTCTTCATAATGCCCTTCTGGTATCGCTTCACCACCATCTAACAACGAACTTTTGAAGTACTCATTTATAAACTTCAAAGGAATAACAATATGCCGAATACCCAACTTCTCGCAATGATAAGCCGCTAAAGGCAATTCGTTCTTAGAATGGTTCTGACCATAATCAAAAGAAATAGCTAATGCTATCTCGTCTGCTTTTTCATACAATAGGGTTACAGAATCTAACCCTCCACTTACTATAATAACTGAATCTTTCATACTTATGCTTTATTATGCAAAAATACAAAAAAGGAGAGATATGATTTCATCAATCCGATGTATTTTTGTATTTTTGTGCTAGATTATAAAGTATAATAGTAATATAATTCAAACAAAGATGAAGATTAATGATTTCAACTTCGGCGGACACAAGGCGATTGTTCGCGTAGATTTTAATGTGCCTTTGGATGAAAATGGACATGTAACAGACGAAACTCGTATCCGTGGTGCGCTTCCAACATTGAAGAAAGTACTAGCTGATGGTGGTGCGTTGATTATGATGAGCCACATGGGTAAGCCAAAGGGCAAGGTAAAACCTGAGCTTTCTCTAAGCCAGATCGTAAAGAATGTAAGCGATGCGCTAGGAGTTGAAGTAAAATTTGCTAAAGATGCTGGAAACGCAGAGGCAGAGGCTGCTGCACTAAAGGCTGGTGAGGCTTTGTTGCTTGAGAACCTACGCTACTACGCTGAAGAAGAAGGTAAGCCTGTAGGTGTAGAAAAGGGTACTCCTGAGTTTGATGCTGCTAAGGCTGAAATGAAGTCTCGTCAAGCAGACTTCGCTAAGAAGCTAGCTTCTTATGCTGATGTATATGTTAACGACGCATTTGGTACAGCTCACCGCAAGCACGCTTCTACTGCTGTTATTGCTGACTACTTTGATGCTGATCACAAAATGCTTGGCTTCTTGATGGAGAAGGAAGTAACAGCTATTGATAATGTGTTGAAAAATGCACAACATCCTTTCACAGCGATCATTGGTGGCTCTAAGGTTAGCTCTAAGCTTGCTGTTATTCAGAACCTACTTGACAAGGTGGACAACTTAATCATTGGTGGCGGTATGGGTTATACTTTCATCAAGGCTCAAGGCGGAAAAATAGGAAAGTCGCTTCACGAAGACGATTTAATGCCTGAAGCACTAGCAGTAATGAAGGCTGCTAAGGAAAAGGGTGTTAATCTTTCTCTTTCTACACATACTGTTTGTGGAAAAGATTTTTCTAACGATACCGAACGTAAAACTTTCCCTATCAATGAAATTCCTGATGAATGGGAAGGTATGGATGCTGCTGAGCAGAGCCTTGAGGAATGGAAGAAGATTATTCTTGACTCAAAAACTATCCTTTGGAACGGTCCTGTAGGTGTGTTTGAACTAGAAAACTTCGCACATGGTACTGGCGAAATTGCTAAGTATGTAGCAGAAGCGACCCAAAAGAATGGTGCATTTTCACTTGTAGGTGGTGGCGACTCTGTAGCTGCTGTCAACAAATTTGGCTTGGCTGACAAGGTATCTTACGTTTCAACAGGTGGTGGTGCTATGCTAGAAGCTATCGAAGGTAAGGTTCTTCCTGGTGTTGCTGCTATCGAGAAGTAGGCTTTTACACAAGAAAACAGATATTAATAAAGCCGCTATCCTAGCATTGGATAGCGGCTTTATTGCATTTCTTAATAGCATAAGTTTCACCAAAATTTATAAAATTATGCTATTTCGTATTTTTCCAAAATCGTTATAGATGCATCAAAAATAAGTAGGCTAATCAATTCGTGCAGTAAATTATCCCCTTAAATCGCCTATACAGATTGGTAGGATAAAGATGATCTTCATAAAAAGTCGGCTATTATGTATTCAAAGTATATTAAAAATACCAAGGTAGATAAACGAAAAAACGGATGTACCTCGCAAAGAGATACATCCGCTTGTTGTATTTAAATTTTCTAATTTATGCCTTAGTAACTCTTTCAAGCCACTTCACCATACCAAGCATAACACCCATAGAAATGAGACATACTATGAGGAACACACTCCAACACTGCCACAAAGGCATCTTGTTATACATAAGAGGACCTATCCAAATAAGAAGGTTACCAACTGCTGTCGCTCCTAACCATAAACCCTGGCATACACCTTGCAAGTGCTTAGGTGCTACCTTAGATACAAATGACAAACCCAATGGAGAAATAAACAGCTCGGCAACAGTCAAGAAGAAATAAGTAACAATAAGCACCCAAGGACCAGCCTTCATAGCCTCCTTAGAACTTACTGCCATAGCCTTAAATTCTTCGCCTGAAGGATAATTTACCGACCAAGAGTAGAACGCAAGGAATAGGTAAGCAAGACCTGCGATAAGCATACCATAAGCTATCTTGCGAGGAGTAGAAATACTTTTTCCTGCTTTATTTAACATTCCAAAAACCCACATGATAACAGGTGTAAGTACAATCACAAAGAATGGATTTACAGCTTGCCATATTTCAGGAGCAATAGATTCGGTCTTAACAAAGTCGCGCGCAAAAACAGACAGCGACTGACCATTTTGATGGAATGAGAACCAAAAGAAGATGGCGATACCCAATACTGCAAACAAAGCATACATACGCTGCTTTATTTCCTTACCCATAGCAAGTTTCTCTTCTGCGGTATATTCTACAGCAGCTTGTGCTACCTTTTTAGAAGGGGTTGGGAAAATCTTTTTAAAAGCGATAAAAATAACCAACGACAATAGCATAGCAGCTACTGAAGCTATAAACGAATAGTGAACACCAGTATTAAAAGTATCTAGGTAAGTGTTACAAGCAGCTGTCATATCGCTAACATTACCACCTACTTCACGCATAAGTTTATTCAAGTTAGAAGTTTCTTCCCCTGTCATGTTAACACTTCCAAGGAACTTATGACATAAAGCAGGCAACTCAGCATTATACAACAAACCTTTAGTACCCAACCACCATTCACGTAAATAAGGAGCAATAAATGGAGCTATAAGTCCACCAATATTAATGAACACATAGAAAATTTGGAAACCAGAGTCGCGTCGTCCCTCAACGGCTTTCATTGCTTCAGGTCCTTTTGCTGCAGCCTCAGCTTCCATATTATCGTACATCTGACCTACTATAGCCTGCAAGTTACCTTTAAACAGACCATTACCAAATGCAATCAACAATAGCGCAACACAAGTAAATGGCAACAACCAAGAGATGTTCGATGCCGTTGACATAATAGGGAAAGAAAGCAAAATATAGCCCACTGCCATAATAGAAATACCAGCCATAATGGTACCTTTATAGTTTTGGGTACGGTCAGCTATTACTCCACCTACTAAACTTAGCACGTAAATTAGTGCATAGAATACAGAATAAATAATACCACTCGTTTCATCGCTCAAGCCAAACTTAGAACATAAAAAGAGTAATAATACGGCGTTCATAATGTAATAGCCAAAACGTTCGCCTAAATTGCTTAAAGCTGCGGGAATTAATCCCTTTGGATGATTTTGAAACATAAATTTTATTTTTTGGTTTTAGTTATGTCAAACAAATAAGTTGCTTTGATAACAATATTACTGAAATTAGATTTTCCGAAATAATCTTTCTTCGAGTTAGCATAGATATTGCCAAGTCCATAGTAATAGCGTGCTTCAAGTAGGAAGTGCCCCACTTTGCGGTTACTGTATTCTAAACCTATGCCTGCAACAATACCATAGTCGAACTTTTTCTCTACAGGCATAGTCTCTTGTGCTATAATCGCGTTCGACCGCCCCGTTCCATCTGTATTTACATTAGGAGAGGTATAGTTTTGCTTTGTTGCTTCGTTCAAATAAAAGCCTAATTGCGGACCAGCATTAAAGAAAAAGTTGATACCATTCTGTTCCTTACCCCATGCCAAGTGTGCCATAATAGGGATTTGAATGTAATTAATGGTGCGTGAATATGCCTCTGCCTCACCGTTACTATTTATAACAGGCTGATTGGTAGTAGTCTGAATATTTTCTTTCCAACCTAGTGAGGCATAATTGATTTCACCATAAATAGAGCAGATAGTCTTAAAATATTTTTCGCAAACATACCTAACACTTAGTCCACCCGTAACACCTCCGTGCATTTTCTGACTTACTTTTGGTTCGAAACCAACATTAGAAAGCACATAACCACCATTCACACCTACAGAAAGGTCGTTACGATGCTCTCCTACTTGCGCATGAACAGCAACAAAAGTAAGCATAGAAAATATGGAAAGTATTAATACTTTTTTTGGAAACTCCATATAAACAATTTGCGCGTTGTTAATGAATGATTTTAGTAAACTAAGCTTTCTAACGTTTGATCAAGCTTAAAATGGATCAATTGGAAAAACTTATTGCGATAACCACCCTGCCCAATCTTCTCAAAATTGAAGCGGTTCTGCAACGATTTATAGGCAACATCCGATGCAACTCCCTTAAATTTTGCACCTTGCTTCTTATAGCCACGCACAAAGAATTGCACCTGATCATAACCATTTATGGCAATACGCGGAATATAAGTATTATTCATCGCTTCACCATAAGTAGTGGTATAAAGCTTTTCAAAAGCTCGTGTCTTATCCGAATTTTTATTATAATAATAGGTAGAAGGGATATAAACATTATATTTAAAGAACGATGCTAAGACATAATCTTGATACATAAACCATTGGTTATAGCCATACAAAGAAATAGCCAATCCAGGGTTAGCCTTGGTGAGCGTGTTCAACTTAGTGATAACAGCATTGAGCTGAGGGCTTTTCTCTGAATTAAGAATAACTACATTAGGTACGGTCTTGCTGAAATGTTTTGCAAAATCGACATCTGATGAGTTTAGATTAGTCAAGTCGTAAGCCACTTTATCTAGTTCAAGCTGTCGTCTCAAAGTACTTGTGAAAGCTCCGACTTTACTCTTATCGTCGTTACAATCAATGAATACAGGATGATGAGACTTCTTAAAACGCTCCAAGAAAGCTGCAATAGCCTTAGTAGACTGAATGTCATTATTTTCATACACTTGGAAGAAATTGGTATTTTCTGCTATTTCATTACCATTAATAGAGAAAGGAACAATCATTTTAATACCGTGATTTTTACAAAAATCGGACAACGTTTTTACTTGATTAGAATACAACGGACCAAAAATCATATTCATACTAGCAGCATTCCTATCTTGTAAAGTCTTATTAATATCACCATCAATAGGCACATTCCAAGCATGAACATCAGTGGTAAAACCTTCTTTTTTTAGCTCATTAAAGGCAAGCAACATACCACGATAGAACTCTATCATGCGTTTACCATCACCATCATTATTATGTAAAGGCAACATCACGCCTACTTTGATCACATTGCTAGCCACTTGAGAAGCAGTAGGAGTAACTGCAGAACTGTTGTTTACATAAGCTATTTCCGCCTTTTGATCACCAGCTTTAGCAAAAGGAACAAATATCCATGTACCTTTTTTCAATTCATATCCCGGAACTTTCATCTCAGGATTGGCATTGAGTAAATCCTGAATACTAACATTATATGATTTTGCTATACCAAAGATCGTTTCACGTTTAGCCACCTGATGCACATCGCACCATTTTGTTGTTTGTCCCCAACTTTGTGTACAAACAATCATCAACAATGCGACTAATAAATATTTTATTTTATGTTTCATAATCAAACTTAACTCTTAGATTATCTATTTGCAAAGATAAGAAAAACTCTTTAGCTCCTACATTATAGAAGAACTATTTTTTGTAATTTTGCACAATTATACAAATGCTAGGATGCTAATTATAGCTATTTATGGTGTATTTTAGCCATTATTAAAGGAGGAGATTAGGAATAACAATGAATGAAAAGATAGAAGTATTAGGTGCTCGTGTACATAACTTGAAGAATGTAGATGTAACGATACCAAGAAACTCCCTCACTGTTTTTACAGGATTATCAGGATCGGGCAAGAGTTCGCTTGCCTTCGATACCATTTTTGCAGAAGGTCAGCGCCGCTATATCGAGACATTCTCGGCATACGCACGCAATTTTCTTGGCAATCTTGAGCGTCCAGATGTAGACAAGATTAGCGGATTATCACCCGTTATCTCTATTGAACAAAAAACTACCAATAAAAATCCACGCTCCACAGTGGGTACTACCACCGAAATATACGATTATCTTCGATTGCTCTTTGCACGTGCTGGTGAGGCTTATTCGTATATGAGTGGAGAGAAGATGGTGAAATATACAGAGGAAAAGGTGGTGGATATGATTATCCAACACTATGCTGATAAAAAGATTTTCATTCTTGCTCCACTCGTTCGCAATCGTAAAGGTCATTATCGCGAATTGTTTGAACAAATGCGTCGCAAGGGGTATCTTTACATCCGTGTAGACGGAGAAGTGCTTGAAATAACTCGTGGTATGAAAGTGGATCGATATAAAAACCATAATATAGAGGTAGTAATCGACAAGATGAGTCTCACGAGTATGGCTACCGACTTGCTTCGCGAACGCTTAGCTAAGACCGTTTCCGTTGCTATGAAGCAAGGTGATGGCTTAACAATGATCCTTGATAAAGAAACCAATGAGGCTAAGTATTTTTCAAAGAAACTCATGGATCCTATTACAGGCATAGCTTATAAAGATCCTGCTCCGAATATATTCTCATTCAATTCGCCTGAAGGGGCATGCCCACACTGTAAGGGTTTGGGAATAATCAATGAGATTGATATTAATAAGGTTATCCCTGATCGCAAACTAAGTATTTACGAAGGTGCTATCACCCCGCTTGGCAAACATAAAAACCAAATAATATTTTGGCAGATAGAAGCCATTCTGAAGAAATTCGATTGTACGCTAAAAACAGCTATAAAAGATGTGCCTGAAGAATGTTTAGATGAGATTTTGAACGGTGCTATCGAAAAGGTGAAGATTGCCAAAGAAGTGGTGCATACCTCGTCCGACTATTTCATTGAGTTTAATGGTGTTATCAAATACCTTCGCTCTGTGATCGAAGCCGATGATTCTTCGGCTGGCAAGAAATGGGCAGACCAGTTTATTGCCGAGGTAGAATGTCCTGAATGCCATGGACAACGACTGAATCGTGAGGCCTTATCGTATAAGCTTTGGGATAATAATATTGCCGAATTAGCACATAAAGATATTACCGATTTAAAGGATTGGATAGATCACCTTGAGGAGCATCTTAACGAAAAACAAAAGCGCATTGCCACAGAAATCATTAAGGAAATACGCAAACGCATTAACTTCCTTTTAGATGTGGGACTCGATTACTTGTCGCTTAATCGTCAGAGTGGTTCGCTTTCGGGTGGTGAAAGTCAGCGTATTCGCTTAGCAACGCAGATAGGCTCACAACTTGTCAATGTACTTTACATCCTTGATGAACCCTCTATTGGTCTGCACCAGCGTGATAATGAGCGATTGATCAACTCTCTAAAGGAGTTGAGAAACCTCGGTAATACGGTCATTGTTGTGGAGCATGATGAGGATATGATGCGAGCAGCCGATTGGATTATTGACATTGGTCCAAAGGCTGGGCGCAAAGGTGGAGAAGTGGTTTTCCAAGGCACACCTAAAGAAATGCTCAATACTCACACGCTTACGGCTCAATATCTCAATGGCGAAAAAAGCATTGCTTTACCAAAAGAACGCCGAAAAGGAAATGGTAAAACCATCAAACTTATTGGCTGCACAGGCAACAATCTAAAAAATGTAGATCTCGAATTACCACTAGGCAAACTTGTTGTTGTGAGCGGAGTGTCAGGATCGGGTAAGAGTACGCTGATCAACGAAACCCTTCAACCTATCCTCTCGCATCACTTTTACCGTTCGCTGAAGAAGCCAATGGCTTATAAAAGCATAGAGGGCATTGATAATATAGATAAGGTGGTAGATGTTGATCAAAGTCCTATAGGCAGAACTCCACGATCAAACCCTGCCACTTACACGGGAGTGTTCTCAGATATTCGCCAACTATTCGTTGGACTTCCTGAGGCTAAAATTCGTGGATACAAACCCGGACGCTTCTCTTTTAATGTGAAAGGTGGACGTTGTGAGACTTGTGGTGGTAATGGGTATAAGACCATTGAGATGAATTTCTTGCCCGATGTGATGGTTCCTTGCGAGACTTGCCACGGCAAACGTTATAACCGTGAGACGTTAGAAGTACGCTTTAAGGGTAAGTCGATTGCCGATGTTTTGGATATGACGGTAAACACTGCGGTAGAGTTTTTCGAGAATGTACCACAGATATTACCAAAGGTAAAGGCACTACAAGATGTCGGACTAGGTTATATCAAGCTTGGACAGAGTTCTACTACTCTTTCAGGTGGTGAGAGTCAGCGCGTGAAACTTGCTACAGAACTATCGAAACGTGATACAGGGAAAACGCTTTATATCCTTGACGAGCCAACAACAGGTCTCCATTTTGAAGATATTCGTATCTTGATGAATGTGCTACAAAAGCTTATTGACAAAGGAAACACGGTGCTGATCATTGAACACAACCTTGATGTGATCAAGTTAGCCGACTATCTTATTGATATGGGACCAGAAGGTGGACGCGGTGGTGGTCGCATTCTTGCCAAAGGCACGCCCGAAGAAGTTGTCAAGAGTAAGCAAGGACACACACAGAAATTCTTAGCAAAATTATTATAAACAACACTAAAAACTCCCTTATATACTAGGGGAGTTTTTTCTTTTTTATTACTTTTGTAGCATAAATATTGCATTATGTAGTGTGGTAAATGCTGTTTACCGCTCAATATCCTGCCTACAGTAGGAATCCCAATGCGAACCTTTTTATCAACCTTTTAACACGCATATATATAAGTATGTGTACACTCATCATTGATAATTACGATTCGTTTACTTACAATCTCTATCATCTTTTACTATCCGCAGCACCCAAAAACGAGCGTTTTGATGTGTTGAAGAACGATGAAATAACGCCTTCTACCTTATTAAAATACCACCGAATAGTGGCTTCTCCGGGTCCCGGAGTGCCAGCAGAAGCTGGTAACTTGCTCCATATTTTTCATACGATAGAAAATAAAGTGCCATATCTTGGTATATGTCTTGGACACCAAGCTTTTGCCGAAGCTTACGGTGCAAAGCTTTATCAGTTATCTCATCCTATTCATGGTGGCACAACCAAGGTAAATATCAATACGCATTCTCCGCTTTTTAAACAAATGAAGAGCGAAACAACAGTGGCGCGTTATCATTCGTGGGCAGTGGAGAAAGAGAACTTACCCCACGAACTTGAGATGGTTTCAGCTACTAATGATGGTATGATCATGGCTCTACAGCACAAGAAATATCCCCTCTTTGGCGTACAATTTCATCCTGAGTCGTTTATGACACCCAACGGATTACAAATGCTTCAAAACTTCTATGCTATATGAAAACAATCTCACCACGTGATGCAGCTATACAGATGAATAAGTGTGGAGCTAGCCACACTCCATTCCTTTTTGCCTTCGACTTTGAACTTGAACATGCGCTTTTCATCGAAAATCCACTTGCACAGAGCAATATTCTTTTCCGAACACCACTCGGAGGAAATAAGACAGTTACGAACAAGCAGATTGACACCCAACTGACGGCTACTCCGATAACCTTTGAAGCCTACCAACAACGTTTCGACATTGTAAGCCGAGGTTTGCATCGAGGCAATTCCTTTCTCACTAATCTTACTGTTCAAACACCCATATCCTGTAATGCTTCGATGCTAGATATATTCGAAATGTCGAAAGCCCCTTATTGTATCTTTGTTCCTAACCACTTTGTTTGCTTCTCGCCCGAAATCTTCGTGCGTATCGAAGGCAACACCATTTCTACCTATCCTATGAAAGGAACAATAGATGCCTCATTGTCAAATGCCGAAGAAATTATTCTTAATAATCCCAAAGAAACAGCAGAACATGTAACAGTGGTGGACTTGCTTCGCAACGATTTGGGCTTAAACGCAAATAATGTAGAGGTTGCAAGGTTTAGATACATTGAAAAAATAGCTACTCCACAACGTTCTATCCTTCAAGTAAGTAGTGAGATAAGAGGTACTCTTGGTGATAATTGGCAAGCAAATATTGGTGATATTCTTCTTAAAATGCTTCCCGCAGGTTCTGTGTCAGGAGCGCCAAAGGCTGCCACGCTCAATCTCATTCGCGAGGCTGAGCAAGGCGAGAAACGCGGTTTTTATACGGGTGTATTTGGTTATTACGATGGGGAGGCATTGGATAGTGGTGTGCTCATTCGCTATATAGAAGAGATAGATGGCAAAAACTTCTTTCGCAGTGGCGGAGGTATTACCGTAAACAGCAATTGTCTTTCAGAATATAACGAAATAATAGAAAAGATTTATCTTCCAACAACATGATACAATTCCTAGAAAGTATTCGCCTTGTTGATGGTGTTTTACAACAACTCGACCTCCATCAGCAGCGTGTTAATGGCACACTTGCCACACATTATAAAACTAATATTTTGCTTTCCAGCATTGAAATACCCGCAGCTTACCGTGAAGGTATCTACAAATGTCGTATCGTTTATGATGAAAAGATACAAGAAGTAGCGTTCCAACCTTATACGCTCAAGCCTCGTAAATGTGTAAAACTTGTGTATGCTAATGATATAGATTATCAATATAAATACGCCGACCGCACGCTCCTTAATAAATTGTGGCACAAAGCCAATACAGATGATATTGTCATCGTTAAGAATGGTTTGCTATCGGATAGTGCCTATGCCAACATCATACTCGAAAATGACAAAGGATTGTTCACTCCTGCTCGTCCTCTTCTTAAAGGAACGATGCGACAAAGCTTATTAAACAAAAACGCAATCCAAGCTAAAGATATAAGTATAGAACAGTTACCCAACTATCAATACCTCCACTTCATCAATGCTATGCAACCCCTCGGATGTCAATCACCTATCAAGGTAAAAGAGATTCTAAAATAATAGAAATAAGAAGCTATTTGCAACCCAACAAACATTTTTATTTAAAATTAGCAGCATAGCTGCAGTAAGTAACGAATTATGCGACAGACAAAGTAAAGGGGGATAAAAAAGAGGGGTGTATCAATTTTAACACACCCCCTTCTGCTATGCAATTCAGCCTGAATTCAAATGCCGTCAATGCTCTCCCTGGATTTTTGCCTTCTGTTTTTTTCTTTACATTTTGAGGACAAGAAACTGATTCTTTTAGTAAGCAGTTTGGGTTTGAGGTTGTCTGCCCCTCTCGGCGAGGGCTACTCTTTTATTGCACTTCGTTTTGGAACTTGCACACATCTAAACATACCAAATTTCAAAAACAGAGAAATATAATACGCTGATAGTTTGTTAGTTCAACTAAATAGTTGTACTTTTGCAGTCGCTATTACGAGATAATGGCATTAAATTCAAACCTTTAAAAATAAAAAATTAAATGGCAACAAAGATCAGATTGCAACGCGGCGGTCGTAAGAGCTATGCTTTCTACAGCATCGTTATCGCTGATGTTCGCGCACCACGTGATGGTAAATTTACTGAAAAGATTGGTACTTACAATCCTAATACCAATCCTGCTACTGTAGATTTGAATTTCGAACGTGCTCTTTATTGGGTAGAAACTGGCGCACAGCCAACTGATACCGTACGTAACATCCTAAAGGGAGAAGGTGTTTACATGATGAAACACTTGCGCGGTGGTGTTAAGAAGGGTGCTTTTGACGAAGCTACTGCTGAGAAGAAGTTTGATGCTTGGAAACAAGCTAAGACTGCTGCTATAGAGGCTGTAGAAAAGAAGACTGCAGATGAAAAGAAGGCTGCTGCTGCAAAGAACCTAGAAGAAGAGAAGAAGGTAAACGAAGCTATCGCTAAGAAGGTAGCTGAGAAGAAAGCACAGGCTGCACAAGCTGCTGCTGAAGCTCAGGCTGCAGAAACTGCAACAGAAGAGGCTGCTCCTGCAGAGGAACCAGCTGCTGAGGCTGAAGCATAAGTTTAGCTTTTCGCAAACAACAAATAAAGCTGCAAGCTCGAAAGAGTTTGCAGCTTTATTCGTTTTATCAAATTGATAAAAAGTTTCACCTAAGATATGAAAGCCACATATCCCTTTCTCTTTTCTTACTAAAACCTACGCACCCTTGAAAAAACTTAACACAGCTTTTATAGCTTACCTTTTACGCTGCAAAACATCATGTTTTACAATGCAAAAGGTCATCTTTTGCCGTGTAAATGATAACCTTTTACACAGAAAAAGATGACCTTTTATTTTTACGCTGTAAGTATCTGACTAAAAGTCTTTTACATCTAAGCCTTATTAGTATATACAACTACACAAGCTGTTGAAAAATATAAACAAAGTGCTTATATTGTAACCTTGCTTTTACGGTTTAGACAAAAGATAAGTTTTTTAAAAGCCCTTTTCTAAAAAAAATTAGATAGCCTTAAAACCCTTTGTACTATTGCTTTTTAGAATATCTTTTAAGCCCATTTCCTTACCACCGTGAGCTTCGAAAGCCTCTAGCATTTCTTCTTCACCCTCAGCTTCTGCTTCAGAATGAGTAAATGTTATTGTCTTACTTTTTAGTTCAGCAATACCCCAGCCCACAAGAGCAATTACGAGTAATGCTACGAGTCCAAATATAGGAGTTGTCATAACCTTGTTTTATTTTTTTTATTCTAATATGCAAAAGTACATTAACTTTTTAGAAAAGCCAAATTTTCAGTTAGTTTTCACTACCTTTGTAGAAGATAGGCGGCATTCGGGAATTTGAAAGTAAACTTTCATTCCGCTCATTGGCACTATCTTTGTAGAAGATAGGCGGCATTCGGGAATTTGAAAGTAAACTTTCATTCCGCTCATTGGCACTATCTTTGTAGAAGATAGGCGGTAGCCCTTTAATTTTCAATTCTCAACTCTCAATTATCAATTCAATAAAGTGACACGCAACGAACGATATAAAATAACAATGGATTACTTCCGCACAAATGTAGGAGAAGTAACTACCGAACTTATGTTTGGCTCTGCATTCCAACTCATTTGTGCAACACTCCTTTCGGCGCAATGTACCGACAAACGTATCAATGCTATTACCCCCGCTTTATTTCAACACTTCCCTGATGCAAAAACAATGGCTAAGGCAGAAGTAGAAGATGTTTTCGAATATGTGAAGAGTGTGTCTTACCCCAATTCAAAGGCTAAACATTTGGTAGAAATGTCGCGTATGTTGGTGGAGGCATACAATGGAGAAGTTCCCTCCGATCCAAAAGAACTTGTAAAACTACCTGGGGTAGGCAGAAAAACAGCCAATGTAGTGCAAGCTGTATGGTTTGGAAAACCTACGCTAGCCGTTGATACTCATGTCTATCGTGTTAGTCATCGCTTAGGATTGGTACCAAAAGAAGCCAATACGCCACGAAAGGTAGAGGATTATCTCATGAAGCATATAGCAAAGGAAGAGGTAACAAACGCGCATCATTGGATCTTACTCCATGGTCGCTACATCTGTAAGAGTGTACGCCCACTATGTGAGAAATGTCCGTTTGAAGCGTTCTGCCCCAAACTTTTAGAAAATAGTAAACTAGAATAACATGGATATACAAAGAATGCAGGCTTTCCTTCAAGGGATTGCTGCCAATAATAACCGTGAATGGTTTCAGGCGAACAGGGCTGAATATGACACGGTGAAAGCTGATTTTGAGCAAGGGCTAGCCGAACTTATTGCTGCACTTGCCACAATTGATCCAGAAATAGCACATCTTAAACCTAAGGACTGTACTTATCGTTTTAACCGAGATACTCGCTTTTCGCCTGACAAAAGTCCATACAAACGCCATTTTGGTGCTTATATTTGTGCAAAAGGACGCAAGGCATTGCGTGGAGGTTATTACTTCCATATCCAACCTAGTAATAACCTTATTGCTATAGGTTGCTATTATCTCCCTACCAATATTCTCACCTCATGTCGTAATGAGATTATGGGAAATATTGACGAATGGCTAAAAAGTGTAGAAAGTAAGGACTTCATTGGTCACTTCGGAAAGGTAGGAGAAGGAAAATGGGACGGTACAAGTATTGCTACCGATAAAGGTTTTGGACTAAGCTTTCTAAAAACCTGCCCTAAAGGTTTCCCCAAAGATTATGAACACATAGAGTATCTCCGTATGAAGGATTATTGCTGCTGGCTAAAGCTGTCTGATGATTTCTTCCAACAAAGGGATTGGGCAACACGGCTTGCTAGCATCTGCAAAATAGGAAAACCTATGATGGATATAATCAACTCAGTAGTAGACGATTACGAGTAAAAACCACTGATTAAGAAAGATTATTATCACACAATAGTGGAGGTGGCCATACTCGCACTTCAATACATAGCTATCCCCCACTATTTTCTTATCAACACCTTATTACATATATAGACACACTCATCATAGATGATACTGATTTTATCACTCACTTCGTTCACTTAGGAGCTTAAAGGAGAAAACCTTGCGTTTCATTCCATAAAGTATTATCATCATCTCGGTAACGGCTTTATACCACAAGTGAATATAGAAGGAGCGATAGCCCCTTTTAAATCCTATAAAAATCTTAACTCCTTAATAAAAAAAACTCCCGATCGCATTCTATGATCGGGAGCTTTTTTTACTCTTTATCTTTCTTAAAATCGGTATCAGCACTTTCCTTTAACAGCTCTGTTGCAGTGAGGGAAATATTATATAGAATGGTCATATTTTGATTATGATTATGCTTTAGCTGTTCCTTTAATTGCAAATTCCACGCACTAGCCTCATCAATACTGATCTTAACAGCAGATGGATGTATGGTAGGATCTAAGTTTACTCCCACCTGTTCTAAGATTGTTGTAATATGCTCGCAAATCTTTATCTCTTCAGATGATAACAGTTTACCATAATAATGTGCGCCCAAAGCCGATACATACGACAATAAAGCATGATGAAGATTGGTCAAAGCGTATGCCTTTTGCTGCAATAATCGTTTCTTTTTAGGTTCTACACCCATCCCTTGCCATGCCATTGCAAGGGCATTATCAGCATAATGAGCAGTGCGGCGATTGTGATAATATACCGTACCTTTCACCTTTGTTCCATAGATGGTATAAAAATATCTACCCGTTTTCGAGATAGCATCATCGAGATATTGTGGGATATGACGATACTGCCAATCAGGCCATAGGAAACGAACGCTAAGATAGGAAAGAAGCGATCCTATAAGCGTATAGAGTATACGATAACCCACTAAACTAATTTGATAGCCTCCTTGAAGATTGAATGACCCGATAACAAAGGTGGAAATGAAAATCACCGCAATGGTATATCGCTTTCTTACCCAATAAAAGAAGGTAAAGATGGATCCTAGTGTAACAAGGATTTGTCCTTCTACAGATGGCATAAGTTTGGCAAATACCGCACCAAGCAACACTCCTATAAACGTTCCAAGGATACGCTCTGGCAAACGACGGCGCGTAGAAACATAATCGCGCTGACATACAAAGACTGCCGTTAACACTATCCATACGCCCTTTTCTAAGTGGAAAGCTTCCATTAAAATATAGCCCACTAACATACAAAGCGAGAGGCGAATGGCATGACGAAAACGAAGATTATCAGCTTTAAACAGAGCCTTTAACCGTTGCTTTAATGGTGCAGGCTTATATTGTAGTTCTTCTAATGGGATAGTATATCCCGTAGAAACTTCTTGCAACGAAATTAGCAACCCACGAATATGCTCTAAATTATCATAGAGAAGCGACAACGAAGTGTACTCAGGATTATCTTTACTTTGCTCTAATTGTAGCTTCACCATATCGTGTGTCCAATGTAAAGAAGTAGGCAAAACAAACTTTTTGTCCGTTAAGATGTTAGCTCCGAAGCGTTTAATAGTACGTGCTAACACCTTCATATACTGTCCGAAGCCCTCTAATAGTAGCTCATTTTTACAGTGTTTGGTTAAAATATCATAACGTTGGTGAGTAGAGGTAGCACGTTCATGCAACTGTTGTAGAATGATCCATTGACGGTAATAAGGCGCAACACCATCTAAAGGTTTGCCCTCTAACACGCCAAGAAAATTGTAAAGCACACTCTTAAATTTATCCACTCCCTCGCCTACAGCAATGTTCTTACTTACCAATCGAGGCTGCATTTTCTTATATTCGCGCTTTGTACAAGGAAACAATGAGGCTTTTAAAGCTAGATAATCACCAAGATTTGAATAACCCGAAGTGAGCTGTTCTTTTAGCAAACGATAGGGACGAAAAGACAAAAGTATGAGCGATATACTACCATACATCACACCACCAAGTGGTAAAAATATGGGTTGATAATACCAAGGGCGAAACCCTAAGCCTAACATAGCATATACACCGACAAGCAATGCACCAAAGGTAATGCCTTGATAACGCGAAGATAATCCACCTAAAAGGATAAGGAAGAAAGCGGTTACTGCCATTGTTGGTCCATAAATCCAAGGATAATTATGGAGCAACTCCACACTCAAGCTCATAATAACAAAGCTTATAATCGTGATAATAAAGCTATACCAACGACCACGTGGATGGTCATCGCCCTCGGCAAGAGCAGCACCAACCGACCCAAGAGCCAACGTACACCCTATAAAAGGATCGCTAAACAAACTAAAAGGGATAATCATTAGTGCAATTGCCAATGTTACTTTCAGTGCCCACAAGTTATCTGGAACTGTCCAAAAGAATGCTGTCCAAAGGTGTTGTAGCTGTTTTACAAAGGGGTGAACCCTAGCATAAAGTAGTCTTGATGTCTTCATACACTTATCCTGATTTGGTGCAAAGGTACAAAAAATATAGTTAAGGTATTATGAATTTATAGGTAGTCTTTCATCTAGTAACAGCATTACTTTATAAAAAAATGCGTATATTTGCATATAGATATTGATAGAAAAAAATGGAACCATTAGCCGAAAGAATGCGCCCTCGCACGCTTGACCAATATATAGGGCAAGAACATTTGGTAGGAAAAGATGCTGTACTGAGACGAATGATCGAGTCAGGACATATCTCTTCGTTCATTCTTTGGGGACCTCCGGGAGTAGGAAAAACTACCCTTGCACAGATCATTGCTCATAAACTAGAAACTCCATTCTATACGCTTTCGGCTGTAACGAGTGGTGTTAAGGATGTGCGCGAAGTGATAGAAAAGGCGAAAAGTAACCGTTTTTTTTCAGCCAACTCGCCTATTTTATTTATTGATGAGATCCATCGCTTTTCGAAATCGCAGCAAGACTCTTTGCTAGGAGCAGTAGAAAAAGGTATTGTAACGCTTATTGGGGCTACTACAGAGAACCCTTCCTTTGAAGTTATCCGCCCACTTTTGTCGCGTTGCCAACTCTACACACTGAAGTCTTTAGAACAGAAAGATCTGCTTGCTTTACTTCAACGTGCCATTACGGAAGATATAGAACTAAAGAAACTCAAGATAAAACTCACAGAGACAAAAGCTCTCCTAAGATATAGTGGAGGCGATGCACGCAAGCTATTGAACATACTTGACCTCATTGTTTCGGCAACACTAGAAGAAGAGAAGGTAGATATTACCGACAATCTTGTAGAGGAACGATTACAGCAAAACCCATTGGCTTACGACAAAGACGGCGAGATGCACTACGACATTATCTCTGCATTTATCAAGTCGATCCGTGGTAGCGATCCCGATGCTGCAATCTATTGGATGGCACGCATGATAGAAGGAGGTGAGGATCCACAATTTATCGCTCGCCGTCTCGTCATCAGTGCATCTGAAGACATCGGACTAGCTAATCCCAACGCCTTACTTATTGCCAATGCAGCTTTTGATGCTGTCATGAAGATAGGATGGCCAGAAGGAAGGATACCACTAGCTGAAGCTGCTATTTACTTAGCAACTTCTCCAAAGAGCAATTCGGCGTACTTAGCAATAGACAAAGCTCTTGCAGAAGTGCGGCAGAGTGGTAACCAACTTGTTCCCCTACCCCTTCGCAATGCACCTACAAAGCTTATGAAAGAACTTGGCTATCATGATGGATATATCTATCCGCATGACTACCCAAACAACTTTGTCCCTCAACAGTACTTGCCCGATACTTTAACCGAGAAACGTTTTTGGTATGCACAACACTCCCCTATTGAGGAAAAGCAATACCAAAGGATGTTACAGTTATGGGGAAAAAGAAAAGAATAAAAATAAATACTTTAAGCATTTAAAATTATGAATATAGTAGCATTAGACTGTTTTACAGTAAACCCTGGCGACTTGTCATGGGATGAAATATCACAACTTGGTAACTTAACTATTTACAATCGTTCTACACCAGAAGAAGTGGTAGAACGCGCTAAAGATGCCGAGATGATATTAATAAATAAAATAAATGTTAGCCGTGAGCTAATAGCTCAATTACCAAAATTAAAATATGTAGGCGAGATGGCTACAGGTTATAACAATATCGACCTTGAAGCCTGCACAGAAAGAGGTATCACCGTTTGTAATATCCCTGCCTATAGCACGGATAGTGTTGCACAAATGGTTTTTGCACTATTACTAAATGTAGCGACAAAGCCTAATTGCTACGCAGAAGAAACTCGCCAAGGTAAATGGAGCGAAAAGCAGGATTTTTGCTATTGGAATACACCTCTTATGGAGTTATCAAGCAAGACATTAGGCATTGTAGGATTAGGTAATATTGGTTATAAAGTGGCAGAAATAGCTCATGCTTTTGGTATGGATGTTAATGCTTTTACTAGTAAGAATAGCAGCGAATTGCCAGATAACATCCGTAAAACTACCTTAGAAGGGCTCCTTGCAACCTCTGATGTTATTTCGCTTCACTGCCCATTGAATGCCTCAACCGACAAAATGATCAATAAGGAAACACTTGCAATGATGCACACTGGCACCATCTTAATCAATACTGGTCGTGGCGGTTTGATTGATGAAGACGCTGTTGCCGATGCCCTTGAGAGTGGTCAGTTAAAAGCGTATTGTGCCGATGTAATGACACAAGAGCCCCCAACCCCCAACAATCGCTTAATGAAAGAGCCACATGCTTACATCACACCACACATTGCTTGGGCAACTTTTGAAGCACGCCAACGACTTATGGCTATAGCTATAGAAAACATAAGAAAATTTATTGAGGGAACACCTCAAAATGTAATCAACAAATCGTAATAGCCATCCGTAATAACTATGATGTCATACAACGATCCGCAACTAGTAGCAACGCTACAAAATTTGCTCGAATTTCTCGGTACCTTTGCGTTCGCTATATCAGGAATACGCCACGCTGCTGCCAAACATTTCGACTGGTTTGGCGGCTATGTGTGTGGCTTTGCCGTTGCTATTGGTGGCGGTACCATACGTGATCTGATGCTCGGTGTAACTCCCTTTTGGATGGAAAGTATAGAATATGTTCTTTGTACAGGAATGGCACTCATATTCGTTATACTCTTTCGAAAACTCATTCGCCGTCTCAACAACGCTTGGTTTGTTTTCGACACTTTAGGTTTAGCACTCTTCACACTAGCAGGTATGCAAAAGACATTAGCATTAGGACATCCTTTCTGGGTTGCTATTACAATGGGTTGTATCACAGGTGTGGCTGGCGGTGTGATCCGTGATGTCGTTCTCAACAATATCCCTGTAATATTCCGAAAAGAAATATATGCAATGGCAAGTGTGGCAGGAGGAACCGTATATTGGGTACTCTACGAGCTTGGTGTAAACCTAGCTATCACCACAATTATTGCTTTCTTTTCTGTGTGTGTAATTCGCTTTATAGCTGTACGTTATAGCATATCTCTACCTACTCTCATAGATGAAAACGAGAAAAAGTAGAAAAAAAGTAATAAAAAGTTTTGGCTATATCACAAAAAAGCTATACCTTTGCACTCGCAATTAAGAAACAGCAAAACTGCTAATTCTTAAAGAACGGTTCTGTAGCTCAACTGAATAGAGCACTTGACTACGGATCAAGAGGTTGTGGGTTTGAATCCCGCCAGAATCACAAAAGGATTACTATTTTAGTAATCCTTTTTTTATACCGCTAAAACCGGGTTAGTGGATTTTTGGGCTCAGTAGAAATTTAGTGGGGATATCCATATAGTTTACTTAAGGCTCAGTAGAAATTTAGTGGGGATAGGACTGATTCCTAAAATAGGAGTCAGCTCTAAATTTATATGGAGAAAAAAGTTTTATCGGACAGCAATAATATCAAAATTATCTACTAGAACAGAAGGGAGAAGAACCCGTAATAATGTGTCTGATTTCATACGACAAAGGTATGAAATCAGACGAACTAAAAAGGGAAGCCTTCACATGAAAGCTTCCCTTATATAATTAGTTATTCCTAAATAGGAATTACTTTAGTTTTGTATAGCCATACTGAGCGCAAGCACCAAGTTCTTCCTCGATACGGATCAACTGGTTGTACTTAGCCATTCGGTCTGTACGAGACATAGAACCTGTCTTGATCTGACCAGAGTTTGTTGCAACTGCGATATCAGAGATAGTTGTATCTTCTGTTTCACCAGAGCGGTGAGAAGTTACAGTTGTATAACCATGACGGTGAGCCATTTCAATAGCCTCTAGTGTTTCAGTCAAAGAACCAATCTGGTTAACCTTGATAAGGATAGAGTTAGCAGCACCCATCTTAATACCCTTTTCTAGGAACTTAACGTTAGTTACGAACAAGTCATCACCTACTAACTGGCAACGATCACCAATCTTAGCTGTAAGCTTCACCCAGTTTTCCCAGTCGTTCTCATCAAGACCGTCCTCAATAGAGTCTATAGGATACTTAGTGATCAACTGCTCTAGGAATGCTATCTGCTCGTCGGCTGTAAGTTTTTTACCATTAGGATCCTTAGGCATACCATTCTTTAGCTTAGAATAGTCGTAGAACCACTTGCCATCTTCGCATGTAGCGAACTCAGAAGCTGCACAGTCCATAGCAATCTTAACATCCTTACCTGGCTCGTAACCAGCATCTTTGATAGCTTGCATAATTGAGTCAAGTGCATCTTCAATACCATCAAACTTAGGAGCAAAACCACCCTCATCACCTACAGCTGTAGAAAGACCACGCTTCTTCAAAAGCTTAGCCAATGCGTGGAACACCTCAGCACCCATACGGATACCTTCCTTCTCACTAGGAGCGCCTACAGGACGGATCATAAATTCTTGGAATGCGATAGGAGCATCAGAGTGAGCACCACCATTGATGATGTTCATCATTGGAACAGGAAGAACATAAGTATTAGAACCACCAATGTAACGATACAAAGGCATGTTCAAAGCCTTAGCAGCAGTTTGAGCTACTGCCAAAGAAACACCAAGGATAGCATTAGCACCTAGCTTGCTCTTTGTGGGAGTACCATCAAGTGCCAACATCTTATAGTCGATAGCGCGTTGATTAAGAACACAGTCGCCCTTCAAAGCTGGAGCGATAACAGTATTAACATTCTCTACTGCTTTCAAAACGCCCTTACCGAGAAAACGACCCTTGTCGCCATCGCGAAGCTCTAATGCTTCGTTCTCACCAGTAGAAGCGCCAGATGGAACGCTAGCACGACCCATTACACCATTCTCTAGAGTTACCTCTACTTCAACTGTAGGATTGCCACGTGAATCCATAATTTCGCGAGCATGTACTTTTTCAATCTTCATAATTAACTTTGTTTATTTTATAAAATGAAATTATAGCTTTTTATTATTACTGCAAAGTTACAAAAAATACCCGATAATACTCTTTCCTATGAAAAAGTTCTATCGGGTATTTTCGCATAATTAACTTTTATCCTCTAAGCAGAATAGTTACCGCTTTGGCAGCTTGCGCACCCATCACTAAAGCTTGCTCAATATCAGCGGTTTTACTAGGGCCAGAAATGAAAGTGCCATAACCATAATCAGGCATTGCTATCTTTTTATATGCCTCGTGCATATTGTTGACTATTTTATCTTTATCAACAATAATCACAAGATTTTCTGAAATGAAACAAACAGCACGCTCCTTCATCATCTGAGGAATCCAAACGCAACCATTCTCAGCAACAGCAATATCGCCTAGTATTACTCCGACATCTACTCCCTCCATATCAGCAGCATTAGCCACTGTATCAGGATTTAAATCTGCCTGAACACCTTTAACATTAGAACAATAAATCTTTGCCTCTGGATAAGCGGCACGAATAGCAGTGTTTAAATCATCGGTCTTACCTAATTCTACAACTGTACAACCTACCGTTTTACTCATCTCGATATATTGCTTTACAGCATCAGAATAAGTAATGGCATTTACTTTTATCTCGGGCATATCAAATTGCTGCATTGTATTTGCACGCAACTTAGCCAATAAATCTTCTTTCTTCATATTTCTAAAACCTATTGAGAATCTCTACAGTATAGGGTTCTTACTAGCTTGTTTCTTCTCTTTTTCTAGCTCTTTCATTGCTTTCTTAAAAATGGCGTGGAAAGGCATCTTTGCCATCTTAGGCATTTCATGTCCTATACTCCATGGGTTTAAGGTTTTATTATTGAGCCATTTGCTAGGAATATAATTCGCCAAAGATGATTTCTTTGTGATAGCATCATAAAGGGCATAACTGCTAAAGACAGTCTTCATACCTTCTGCCATCACTTTCTTCTCGGTATTGGCTGTGCCATATTCCTGAAGGCGTTGGCGCCAATTATAAATTTGACTTCCAGGGTTTACCTTAGCAGGGCATACATGATCGCAACTCAAACAGAGCGAACAAGCTGAAACATTCCCACTATATTTCTCTGGATCGTGCAGCATACCAAGATTGATGCCAATAGGTCCTGGAATGAAATAGCTATAGGAATAGCCTGTTGTACGACGATAAACAGGACAAGTATTCATACAAGCTCCACAACGGATACATTTCAAGCTACTCCAATGATCCTTATCACGAAGCATCTTGCTTCTACCATTATCCACTAAGATAACGTGCATTTCACCACTTGGACGTGGCTTTCTGTAATGAGAAGTATAAGCAGTTGTGGGTTGTCCCGTACCAGAGCGAGCAAGTAAGCGTTGATATACAGCTAAGGCATCAAAATCAGGAATGATCTTTTCTATACCCATTGCCACTATATGTAGTTTAGGCAAAGAAGCAACCATATCGGCATTACCTTCATTGGTACATACTACACAGTCGCCAGTATCCGCAATACCAAAATTACAGCCTGTCATACCAGCTTGTGCTGCTTCAAACTCATGGCGCAGGCTTAAACGAGCTGCATGAGTAAGGTAAGTAGGATCATAGTTGCCTTTCTCGTATGATATTTCTAAGTCTTCAAAAGTCTTACCAACATCTTCACGCGATATGTGTGAGGCTGGCACTACTATATGTGAAGGCTTCATGTGCATCAATTGAAGAATACGCTCACCAAGGTCAGTCTCGACAACATCAATACCACGTTTTATGAGATATTTATTCATCTCACATTCTTCGGTAAGCATTGACTTTGATTTTACCAGCTTAGATACTTTATGGCTTTCTAAGATACCGTAGGCAATTTCGTTGAATTCTTGAGCATCATTAGCATAATGGACAATAACACCATTCTTTTCTAGGTTTTCTACAAATTGTTCAATGTAGTCGGCAAGGTGAGTAATGGTGTGCGCCTTTATTTGGCTAGATATTTCTCTTAGCTCTTCCCACTCTGGAAGAGCCATAGCCATAGCATCACGTTTCTGTCTTAATCCCCAAAAGGTTTTGTCATGACGTGTAATTTTTTCCTTATTTTTAAGAAATTCTGCAGCTTTTTTTGAATGATATGTTGACATAATATAGCTCTTTCTAAAAATTAAATATTAGCTGCTAAGATCTCAGCAACATGCATAAACTTTACTGAATAACCATTCTTTTTAGCAATACCTTGCATGTGCATTAGGCAAGAACAATCAGCACCTGTGATAATCTCAGCACCTGTAGCCCTATGATAATTTACCTTATCGCTACCCATAGCAGTACTAACATCAGGTTCTTCCACTGCAAACATACCACCAAAACCACAACATTCGTCTTTGCGTTCGGGTTCATAAACAGTAATACCTTCTTTCAACTTCAACAACATTAGGATTTTATTCTCTACTGGAGCATTATTTTCTGAAGGAGTACTTAAACCTAACACACGGACACCATGGCATGAATTATGCACGGATACTTTATGTTCAAACTTACCTGGAAGCTCCTTTATTTTTAAAACATCGTGTAAGAATTCAACTAGCTCGTATGTATTTTGGGGAGTTTTACATTTATGATCCATAAATGTAGGGTAATTATGACGTACAAATGAAGAACACGACACACTAGGTGTTACTACATAATCAAATGCTTTAAACTTGTCTTCAAAACGATTAGCTAAATCTAACGACATATCCTCAAAGCCACCATTTGCCATTGGTTGCCCACAACAAGTTTGTTTTTCAGGGTAAACGACGTCTAGTTTTAGCTTTTTAAGAAGTTTATAAGTAGCCACGCCAACTTCTGGATAGAGAGCATCGACATAGCAAGGGATAAATAGTCCTACTTTCATAATGTTATATATTATCTTGTTTACCCTACAAAAGTAAAAATAATAATTCGAAAAGTAGAATGCAAGCGCTACTATTTTAGGTGATGTAATGCACAAAAAAAGATCCTACAAACATATTTCTATCTGTAGGATCCTTATACTGTAACCAAGAAGTTTTTACTTCAACTTAAAAGAGTTTTCAATCGCTGCTAGCTCTGCAGTGAAGCCTTTATCCACTTGTAGGCGATCTTCTATCTTGGCACAGCTATGAATAACGGTACTATGATCTCTTCCACCCACGAGTTTACCTATTCGGCTTGCTGGCATCTTAGTATATTTCTGTGCCATATACATAGCTACTTGTCGAGCGATTACAATATCTTTTTTACGCGATCGAGAGTTGACAGCTGCCTGCGTAACATTAAAGTGATTGCAAACCTTGTCCAAAATATCATCAATAGTCAAAGGCTCATCATCTATCTTCACTGCTCTTTTGATAACTCTTTCTGCTAAACGCATATCAATAGAGCTATTATAAACTACACTATAGGCCAATAAAGAATTGATAACCCCTTGCAAATCGCGCACACTACCATTAGCCGTTTGAGCGATAAACTGAATAACATTTTCTGGAATAATTAAGCCATCACGCTTAATCTTACTATGAAGAATATCCACACAGAGCTGTATATTAGGCTTCTCAAGCTCTGTAATCAGTCCTGCCACAAAACGCGTCAAAAGACGATCGTTCATTCCTTCCAAATCAACTGGCGGACGATCGGATGCTAAGATAATACGCTTCCCATTTCTAAATAAATGGTTAAAGATATGGAAGAAAGTATCTTGTGTCTTCGTTGCGGTCATCCACTCTTGGATATCATCTACTATCAAAACATCAATTGTCTGATAGAAATTGATAAAATCGTTTGTGGTATTAGTCCTTACGGAGTTTGTATATTGCACTTGGAATAATCGTGCAGAAACATATAACACCCTTTTTTGAGGATAAAGCTTCTTCACTTTTAAGCCAATGGCATTAATCAAGTGCGTTTTACCACAACCAGAAGGACCATAAATAAAAAGAGGGTTAAACTGATTCTTATTGGGATGCTCTGCAATTGCTAAACCTATAGTGAGCGGCATTTTGTTACTATCACCCTCCACATAATTATTAAACGATTTATGTGGATCAAGCTGTGAATCTATGTCAGGCAATACTGCATCAATAACCGTAGGCGACTGATTACCGCGCACTGTAGGTCGCTTCGAATCAATTGGCTCAATATCTTCTGCTTGTAAATCTTGTGTTAGCTGATGATCTTTATCCGTAATCACACTATAAGTAAGCATAACTCGCTCACCAAACACACGTGTAAGCACCTTCTTTAAAAGATCAACGTAATGTTCTTCCAAATACTCATAAACAAACATACTAGGAACAAGCACCAATAATCGCTTAGTTGCAGGCTGGTATGATTTAAATACCAACGGTTTAAACCAAGTATTATATTGCTGCTCGGTAACGTTCTCTGCTATGAGACAAAGACACTGTTCCCAAAGTGAATTTGGACTTACACTCATTCCTTATGCCAGTTTAAAAATATTGTTTCTTCAAAATAATGAAAGGGTTAATGCCACACTATTTTAAAAGCTATTGCAAAGATAGATAAAAAAAAGAAGAAAGGAAAACCCTTTTATTAAATCTCCTTATCCTATATTCATAGTAACTTACTATACTTACGCATCTTAGCCGATTTTAACAGCAATTACTATCTAAATAACATTTGCGTATATTTAAATATTTGAAATTCAACCATTTAAAAAGTCTACTATAAAACATCCCAACTATAGTGAAACATTTTATTAATAGACTTAAATACGTTGATTTACAAAGCAATCCTACCAATCTGTTCAAGCGTGGAACATCAATAAAGCTATTTAGACTATATTTAAATAAACAAAGTTTCGTTGTTTAAATACTTATTTATCTTTACGTCCAAATATAGAAAAGTGAACATATCGTTTTGGATGTGCCTTCAAGTTGGTCAATAAACTATCAGCACTTACCATTGCATTATTCAGATTATGATATAAAGTAGGATCGTTCATTAATAAGCCCAATGATCCCTGATTGCTATTCAGTTTTGCAGTCAATCTGTTTACATGATCAATAGTAGTGTTTACTTTCGCCATCGTTGCTTGAAGATCTATACCACTCAACTGATTATTCAAATGCGTAATCATAGTGTTAGCACCCTTCATAGCCCCACGTGCGTCTTGAATGCCATTATTTGCATTGGTCATCACGCTATTTGCATTGGTAAGCAACGTATTTGTCTTTGAGGTCAAACCAGGTAATGCGGTATTAACTTGTGCCATAATTGCATTTAACTGCTTTGTAGAAGTAGTCAAATCTGCTGTTATCTTATCTACATTATGCAAAGTTCCTTTCATTGCAGGATCAGCAAGCAAACTGTTTACATGTTCTAAAATACTATCCAATTTAGGAAGCATCTTCTCAACATAAGGGATCATGGTTTTCATCTGTCCTAATGCTCCTGCATTTATTTGACCATTTATCACACCATTTTCTTCTAAGAAGTTTCTACTCTTACCTACTATGAGATTTACCTTTGTATTGCCCATCAAATCGCTTATGATGTCGGCATGGGTGTCTTCTGGCAATTTCATACCTGCATCAATATCCACATCCACCATAATAGGACCATTAGGGTTATCATAATCGTAGTTAATACGTTTAACTGTACCAACCTTCACACCATTTGCAAATATGGATGTAGTAGGAGCTATACCACTAATGTCGCTAAACTTCATTTGGTAACGTGCAGGATGAGAAAACAAACTTAGCCCTTTTAAAAACTGTAATCCAAAAAAGAGAACTACAATAGCTAACACTGCAACAAGTGCAATTTTAATCTCTGGTGAAAGAAATTTCTTCATTATCGTTTATTTCTATTTTCTTTTATTTTTTAGGAATTCCTTAATAGCAGTATTCACATCAATAGGCTGACCATTCTTAAATGCCACTATATAAGCTTGAGGAAAATCTTTTGACAACGTTTCCCTTAATCGCCTTATCTCGTTATAATTCTGACTATTACCTATCATATACTTATACCAGTTATTATCCTTATAGTAGGTAGCATCTTTATGCCCTTTAAACTGAAAATGTCCATTGGGCAACTCCATACTAGTAGCAAATATCTGCACCTTAAAGACTGGTGCATCTGAAGGATAAGACATCTTTTCTGAAGCTTTTGGTACTCTGGCAACTCTTCTTGACTTACCGTTATCCTTTGTATTTCTCCAAGAATACGTACTCGTTTGAATAGAAGGGGAAGACGTTACTGGTCTAGGAACAGCTCGTCCTACCGCTATACGTGGATTATCTGCCCCACGATAAGGCGCAACCAAATGGTTGTTGTACATATTCTTATATTCGGCAAAAGCACGATAAATGCCATTAGCCATCGCATTAATACCTGATTGAGTATTTAAGAATTCTTCTTCATCGGCTGCAGTGATAAAACCTAGCTCTATCAAGCAACTAGGCATTGAACTTTCTCTAAGCACCAAAAACCCTGCTTGATGCACCCCCTTATCTATTCTGCCTGCTGTAGAACATACAGAGGTTTGGATTAGTCGAGCTAACTCTACACTTTTTTCCATATTGGCATTTTGCATAAACTCGAACATGATATAACTTTCTGAAGAATTTGGATTAAAGCCTTCGTAAGTTTGCTTATAGTCCGACTCCATAGAGATTACAGAGTTTTCACGCATAGCCACATCAAGATTGTCCTTTGCACGGTGCATTCCTAATGTATAAACTTGAAATCCTTTAGCATAATGACCGGGAGCAATAGAGTTGGTGTGGATAGAGATAAACAGATCAGCTTTTGCCTTATTAGCTATATCGGCTCTAGTATGTAATGGGACAAAAACATCTGTCGTACGCGTGTAGATAACATCTACATCTTTCATATACAGCTCTACATATTTTCCAAAAGCCAATGCCACATTCAGGTTAATATCTTTCTCTTTAGAAAAAGCGCCCAAGGCACCAGCATCATGACCACCATGCCCTGCATCTATGACCAACGTAAATTTACCTCCAGCTCCTAAACTGTGAAGTGTCAAACAAAAAAAGAAAACAAAAAATAATGATATTTTCTTATACATACAATAACATTTATAGCGACAAAGTTACTCATTTTCAGCAGAAACTACGCCGTCAACTATGCTTTTTTCATTTATTAAGGTTATTTCAACGCTTGCTCCACAGCAATCTGCGCCCATTGGAGGATTTTTTTTTGTCAATAAAACTGTTATTGCTTCCATTGTTGGAAAACGATCAAAAAGTGCTTTTCCTATCCTGCCTGCAGCATATTCTAGCAACAGGCAAGGACTCATCATCACTTCCCTTATTACTTCATAAACTTCAGCATAGCTTATCGTGTCCTGAACATCATCTGATAACATTGCTTTTGCAATATCTACCTTTAGCTTTAAGTCCACAACATAGTCGTTTCCTACAATACGTTCTTGCTCTGCCACACCAATATAAGCGTGGAAACAGAGGTTATGAAGATGAATAAAACTTTGTTTTAAAAACATATATAGAGAAGTTTAAAAAGTTAAAGGAGTCGCATTTTAACTCCTTTAACTACATATTTTTACCCACATCTTGATGCGCCACAGTTTGTACAGATCAAACAACCTTCTTGATAAACAAGCGATTCTTCGCCACAAACAGGACATTTCAAGCCACTAGCTTTTGTGCCATCAGTTACATATTTTTTCAATGCACGTTCTACGCCATTTTTCCATGTATTGATGCTTTCATCTTTCAATTGTAATGAGGATACAAGCTTCATCACATGATCAATAGGCATACGATAACGCAACACGCCTGATATGAGCTTAGCATAGTTCCAATATTCTGGATTAAACTTCTCTGATAAGCCTTCCACTGTTGTCTTATAGCCGCGCTTATTCTCAAACTGGAAGTCATAACGATGTGTTCCGTCATCGGCTGTTTGCTTAATAATCTTTCCTTTGGTAACGCTCTTTGGTAACGCTATACCTTCCTCATCATCTTGCAAACCCGTAAAGATCTCGTATGGATAACCATTCAGCAAACCTACAAATGCTACCCATTTCTCTTTATTATTTTGGAAACGAACCACATCACAATCTAGTTCTTTCGGGCGATGTTCCACCACTTCAGGGCGTTGGCATGGTGGCTCATGATGCTCAATAGCAGCATTCAAGTCCTTTTCGTTTGTTTGAGCTTCTTCCTTTTTATCTTTCTTCGATACCGAGATCATCACGCCCGAACGCGATCCATCACGATAAATCGTACATCCCTTACATCCGCTTCTCCAAGCCTCAATATACAACTTGTTTACTAAAATCTCATCTACGTTGTTAGGAAGATTTACAGTAACAGAGATAGAATGATCTACCCACTTCTGAATAGCTCCTTGCATACGCACCTTCATCAACCAATCTACATCGTTAGCTGTGGCTTTATAATAAGGTGATCGCTTTACAAGTGCGTCTATTTCGTCTTGACTATATTTTTTGGCAGCATCAATACCATTTACCTGCATCCATGTCAAGAACTTGCTATGGTAAACGATGTATTCTTCAAATGAGTCGCCTACCTCGTCTACAAAGTCAACATGCACATCAGGTTCGTTTGGATTTACCTTACGGCGACGCTTATACACAGGCATAAACACAGGCTCAATACCCGATGTTGTTTGGGTCATCAAAGAGGTTGTACCCGTAGGAGCAATCGTCAAACAGGCAATGTTACGCCGACCATATTCCACCATATCAGCATACAATTGCGCATCTTCTCCCTTCAAGCGTAATATAAAAGGATTGTTTTGTTCACGTTTGGCATCAAAGATTTCAAAGCAGCCACGCTCTTTTGCCATAGCTACCGATGACCGATAAGCATTTAAAGCTAATGTTTTATGCACTTCCACAGAGAAGTTGGTTGCTTCTTGTGTACCATAGCGCAAGCCCATTGCAGCTATCATATCGCCTTCTGCTGTGATACCAACACCTGTACGACGACCCTTGCCACTCTTATCCTTTATCTTTTCCCACAAATGATATTCAGCTCCCTTTACCTCATCGCTTTGAGGGTCAGACTTTATCTTATTTAGTATAAGGTCTATCTTCTCCATTTCAAGATCTACAATATCGTCCATAATGCGTTGAGCTAGTTGAACATGTTTTGCAAATGTCTCAAAATCGAAGCGTGCGTGATCGGTAAATGGATCTATCACGTATGAATAGAGGTTGAGTGATAACAAACGACAACTATCGTAAGGACACAATGGAATTTCGCCACAAGGATTAGTAGATACGGTTTGGAAACCTAAATCGGCATAACAATCAGGAATACTCTCCTTTAAAATAGTATCCCAAAACAACACACCCAGTTCTGCACTCTTCCATGCGTTGTGTACTATCTTCTCCCAAATTTGCTTTGCCGATACTTCTTTTGTAAAAGAAGGTCGATCAGCGTTAATAGGATATTGCTGAATATATGGCTTATCATTAACAGCAGCCTCCATAAACTCGTCAGTAATCTTAACCGAAACATTGGCACCAGTTACCTTACCTTCTTCCATCTTAGCATCTATAAATGCTTCCGAGTCAGGATGTTTAATACTTACAGATAGCATTAAAGCACCACGACGACCGTCTTGTGCAACCTCACGAGTACTATTAGAATAACGTTCCATAAAAGGTACCAATCCTGTAGAAGTGAGAGCAGAATTGTTTACAGGTGAACCTTTAGGACGAATATGACTAAGATCATGTCCCACGCCTCCACGGCGTTTCATCAGTTGTACCTGCTCTTCATCAATACGCATGATAGCACCATACGAGTCGGCATTACCCTCCAAACCTATTACAAAGCAGTTGGACAAGGACGCTATCTGATGATTATTACCAATACCAGTCATAGGACTTCCCGCAGGAATGATATAACGGAAGTGATCCAATAGTGCGAATACTTCCGCTGCACCCATAGGGTTAGCATACTTTTTTTCTATACGTGCCACCTCATTGGCTATACGCCAATGCATATCTTCAGGACTTTGCTCATAAATATTACCGAAGCTATCCTTCATAGCATACTTATTAACCCACACTCTTGCTGCAAGTTCGTCGCCTTTAAAATAGTTTAAAGCCGATTTAAAAGCTTCTTCGTAAGAATAAATTTTACCGGTACTCATTATTGGTTTTTACTTTTTTTAATCTCTGCGAAGTTACGAATAGTTATCCAAAACAGAAAACTTTTATTTATCTTTGCACTATTAAAATTTCCAAAAATGAAAACAATCAACGAGCGAAAAACAATTAGAAAGTACTCGAATAGAGAAGTTTCTACTGCAATATTGAAGAAGTTATTGAGTGAAGCCATGCGTACGCCCACTATGGGCAATTTGCAACTTTACTCTGTTGTCATTACGCGCGATGCAGAAAAGAAAGCATTACTAGCCCCTTCCCATTTTAATCAGCCCATGGTTACCGAGGCTCCAGTGGTTCTTACCTTTTGTGCCGACTTTAATCGTACTACCCAATGGGCTTTAAATCGTAAGGCTACACCTGGTTACGACAACTTTTTGTCTTTCCTAAATGCAGCCACCGATGCCCTGCTTTATTGCCAAACATTCTGCAACCTAGCCGAAGCTGAAGGACTAGGTACTTGCTTTCTTGGCACTACTATTTACCAACCACAATCTATTATTGATACGCTTCAGCTTCCACACCTTGTATTCCCTATTGCCACCATTACCCTTGGCTATCCAGACGAAGATCCTGCACAATGCGAGCGGTTACCCCTTGAGAGTATTATCCACGAGGAAACCTATACCGACTACTCCGCTGCGCTTATCGATTGTTTCTATTATGAAAAAGAGAATACTCCCGAAAACAAACACTTTGTAGAAATCAATAATAAAGAAACGTTAGCACAAGTATTCACCGACCTACGCTACACAAAGCGCGATAATGAAGCTTTATCAAAAACAACACTTGAGGCTTTAAAGCAACAGGGCTTTTTATAAAAAGAAAAAGCAGTGCTATTTTTGACCAATAGCACTGCTTTCTTCTTATTTACCGTCTTTTTCACGATTGCAGGTTTGGCACAGCATTTGGCAATTTTCTAATCTAGTATTTCTTGCCTTATGGCACTCCCCTTTAAGTATTTATCTCCCAACCCCATTGCAGCACAACCACTTTTAGAGAAATAACGTTTAGCATCGGTAAGCCACGCCCACGCATATTGCGCAGGCGCTTACAACTTATTCTTTCTATATTGTTCTTTCTACGACCAAGTTTCTAGAACGTTTATAGAATAAACAGCAAACGCATGTTATTATTTCCGCAAAAATATAAATGTAAGGGATAAATCCTCAAACATTCTTTACAAAAGTAGGAAAAAGCACGCTAATAAACAAAGATAATAAGCCTAGGTCCACTAAAATATTACCTTTTTAAGACACAAAGCTAATCTTTAAGACGAGGAAAGAAGATGTTTCGTCTGGCAAAAGATGATGTTTTACTACTAAAAATAATTTATTTTTGATTTGTTTTTAATTTATTTTTAAGCTAAAAATAAATTAAAAATGAGCATAAAAAATGAGTTTTTAAAACATAAAAGATAAGGGAAAGCTATATGAAAGGTTAGCTTTTCATGAAAAACAGATAAACGCTTACCTATAAAATAGGAAATTATTACCTCCATATAAAACACATATCCTTATCATAGAAGTATATCCTAAATAGAATATTCGGCAGGATTAATTAAGCCTGATCGAAGTGCATAGCGCGTAGCTTCATTGGCATTATTGACACTAAGTTTTCGGAAGATATTTTTACGATGCGTATTAACTGTATGGAAAGAAGAAAAACGCTTTTCAGCTATTTCTTTTGTTGTCATTCCCAAGGCTATATCAATGAGAATTTCGGTTTCTGTTTTGGTGAGCTTAAAGCGCTCAAAGGAAAGAGAAGAAGCTGGTTCTAGCAACATTTCCGTGATATGCTGACAAAGAAAACGACGCCCTTCTTTGGCATAACTAATACATTGTTCTATCTCTGTGAGTTTTGCTTCCTTGAGAAGCACACTAATACGATAACTCATATTCATTACTTCTTTTACAAAACTCACACCCAAGTCTTCACTCCAAAGAATAAAGAACGACTCTGGAAAACGTAAACCAAGTATTCGTATATCGTTAGCACTCGCAAAATCGAAAAGTGAATAGTCTACAATGACGATGCTTGTGGGATTAGTTTTTAGCTGCTCGATAAGTTCCATTTTGTTCGTTGCAAGCAAACATTCTATATGTTCCATTTTAGAAAAAACATACATCATTCCTGCCCGTGTTATATCCTGATTATCCGCTAATATTATTTTTACCATACAACAAAATTATAAAATAAAACTACCTCTTGCGGTACAAAAGTAAGAAAAACATTCAATCCAAAATAGGAAAAGCCGCACTAATTTGACCCATTGGGGCAAGTATCTTTGATCCAGCAATACCTTTTATTTTTGACTCACTAAATACCTTGACCGAGTTGGGTATTTTACCCTCTTTTATTGCTTCAACTTTCTCTAATAAGCAATAAGGAATATTTGGCGTATAGCTCATTTTGCAGAATATTTTTTAGTACTTTGTCTCAATAGGTCAAAAATCACCTACTTTATTAGCAGTAAAATAATTTCAAGTATTAGTTCTATGTAGACTTCTTAAAGAGTTCGTTTTGTTTAAGTCCCAAATAAGGTCTTAGTGTTCGAAAATCTTTCTTAAAATAAATTATAAAGGCTAATATTAAACGTTTCAATTTGTTTTTTGCGGATTATATATGATTTATATGAAAATTATTCATATATTTGTGAAGATATAGACTTCTATGGGAAACTTTTTTAGCATAAAGATTTCCATAAAAAGAGGGCGAGATTATTAGTCCCACCCTAGATGTTTTCACAACGGAATAATCCTTATTGTGATTTGCTTGAAAATTTTCTGCAAATATAAACTTTAAAAATTATATTACCAAATAAATAACGTAAAACTTATGAAGAATATTCTTGGACTTGACCTTGGAACTAATAGCATAGGATGGGCTAAAATATCTATTGATGACAATGGCAAATACATAAAAGACAGTATAAAGCTAGGAAGTAGAATAATACCTATGTCGCAAGACGTATTGAGTAATTTTTCCAAAGGAGTTACTCTATCACAAACTTCTGAGCGAACAAGTTTTCGAGGAGCTCGCCGCTTAAGAGAACGAACCCTACTCAGACGTGAACGCTTACATAGGATTTTACACCTACTTGGATTTCTGCCAAAGCACTATGAAAAAGCTATAGGTTGGGATAGAAACGACAATAAGACCTATGGTAAATTTATCAATCATGCCGAACCCAAATTAGCTTGGTGCAAAGATAATAACGGTAAAATGCGATTTCTTTTTATGGATTCTTTCCATGATATGCTTTCTGAATTTTCTGAAAAGCACCCTGAGTTATTGGCTAATGGAAAGAAAATCCCATTAGACTGGACCATATATTATCTACGCAAAAAGGCTCTCTACAAGGCAATAACTAAGGAAGAACTAGCTTGGATTCTCTTAAACTTTAACCAAAAACGTGGCTATTATCAGCTACGAGGAGAAGAAGATAGAGATAGTGAAGCGAACAAAAAAGAGTACCTCGAGTTGAAAGTTATAGGTGTAGAAGCTACAGGAGAGAAGAAAGGTAACGATATTTGGTATAATATACATCTTGAAAATGGTTGGATCTACCGTCGATCGAGTAAGAACCCTTTAAATGATTGGTTAGGCAAGGTAAAATCATTTATAGTAACTACAGATTTAGATGCCGATGGTAACCCCAAAAAAGACAAAGATGGAAATATAAAACGATCGTTCCGTGCCCCTAGCGAAGGCGATTGGACTTTAATTAAAAAGCGCACAGAATCACTTTTGGAAAATTCTGGGCAAACTGTAGGGCAATTCATATACAACCATATATTGGAAGAACCTAGCGCAAAGATTAGAGGAAACTTTATCCGCACTATTGAACGCAAATATTACAAAGATGAGCTAAAAGCTATCTTAGAAAAGCAGAAAGAATTTCATCATGAATTAAGTAGTGAGTCATTACTTACTGAATGTGCAAAAGAACTTTATAAAAAAAATATTGCACATCAAGAAGTATTGCTTAAGAAAGGGATGATCCATCTATTGCTCAACGACATTCTATTTTACCAACGCCCACTTAAAATAAAGAAATCACTCATTGATAATTGCCCTTACGAAAATTATAAGTATGTGGATAAGAAATCTGGTGATATAAAAGTCAAGTCCATAAAATGTATAGCAAAATCAAATCCTTTCTTTCAGGAGTTTCGATTATGGCAATTCGTTTCTAATTTACGACTTTATAGAAAGTCTGACGATAAAGATGTTACTAGTGAACATCTCATTACTACCGACGATTATGCCAACCTATTTACATATCTCAACAACAGAAAAGATATTAAGCAATCTGTACTTTTAAAAGAATATTTCAAAATAAAGAAGGTAAAAACTATCAATGGTGCAGAATACCCTGTTCGCTGGAATTATATAGATGATGATAATAAGACTTATCCTTGTAATGAAACACGCTATGATATTCTTCATGCGCTCAGCAAAACAGAACTGAAGAGTGAATGGCTAACCCCTGAAAGAACCTATCGTTTATGGCACTTGCTATATTCTATTGAAAGCAAAGAGGAAACAAAAAAAGCATTAAACAAACTCAACTTGAGCGATGATTTTACTGAAGCCTTTCTTACCATAAAACCTTTTAAAAAAGAATATGGATCCTATTCCGAAAAGGCTATTAAGAAACTACTCTCATTAATGCGAATGGGATATTTATGGAGTGAAGATGAAGCCATTAAACAAGTAGGAGCAGAAATAGAAAAGACGATAGAAGGAGAACTCCCTGATTATGTCTTACAACGCTTAGAAAAATCACAACATAACTACAACAAGATATCCGACTTCTCTGGGCTACCTTTATGGCTAGCTAGCTATATCATATATGGCAGACATTCTGAAGCCAAAGAGATAATCCATTGGGATAATCCCGAAAGTATGATGGCTTACATAAAAGATTTCCGCCAACACTCTATGCGCAATCCGATAGTAGAGCAATGTGTGCTAGAAACCTTACGAACTGTGCATGATATATGGAAAGAAATAGGGCATATTGACGAAATCCATATAGAATTAGGACGTGAAATGAAGAGTACATCCGAACAAAGAAAGGCTATCACACAAAATGTTTTACATAATCAAAATACAAACATTCGAATTAAGCTGCTTCTACAAGAACTTAAAAATGATAATAACATTACTGGTGTACGCCCCTACTCTCCAATGCAACAAGAGATCCTTCGTATATACGAGGAAGGCGCATTACAAGGATTAACAAAAGAGGATAAAGACTACAACGACATCTTAAAGATCTCTCAAACAGCACAACCAACTTCTAACGAACTGACTCGCTACAAATTATGGTTAGAGCAAAAATATCGTTCCCCTTATACTGGTAAAGCCATCTCGCTGTCAAAGCTTTTTACATCTGCTTACCAAATAGAGCATGTTATTCCTCAAAGCAGATATTTCGATGACTCGCTTTCTAATAAAGTTATCTGCGAATCAGAAGTTAACACACTTAAAAAAGCAATGCTTGGCATGGAATTTATCAAAACATGTGGTGGACAAAAAGTTCACTGCACCCTCCTTGGTGATGTTGAGATTTATAACGAAGAGGACTACAAAGCGTTTGTTAATGAGCATTATTCCAACAATCGAACCAAACGCAACAAACTTTTAATGGAAGATATTCCTCAAGAGTTTATCAATCGACAACTCAACGATAGCCGCTATATCAGCAAAATGGTAAAACAATTACTTTCTGCGATTGTACGTGGACAAGAAGAGGTGGAAGCTACCTCTAAGTTTGTCATTCCATGTACTGGAGGTATCACCGATCGTCTAAAAAAAGATTGGGGACTTAACGACATTTGGAATAATCTTGTTTCACCACGTTTCCAGCGAATGAATGCTCTAACAGGATCAGAATACTTTGGACATTGGGAAAACAAAGAGGGCAAGCGAGTATTCCAAACCACAATGCCAATCCAACTTCAACAAGGATTTAGTAAAAAGCGCATTGATCATCGCCACCACGCAATGGATGCACTTGTTATTGCATGTGCTTCTCGTAACATAATCAGCTATCTTAACAATGAAACAGCACAAGACACAGAACGTCGCAGAGATTTACGCCAAAAGTTATGCGATAAAGGAGGGAGCGTTAGAAAACCTTGGGACTCTTTTACGCAAGATACTCAATATGCCTTAAAAGACATTATTGTTACATTCAAAAACTATGTACGTATTATCAATAAAGCAACCAACTACTATGAACACTATAAGACAGATGGTAAAAAAGGAATGATAAGCCAAAAAGGCGATGAACTTTGGGCTATTCGCAAACCAATGCACAAAGAAACAGTCTTTGGTAAAGTGAACCTTCGCCGTCCTAAACGTGTATCATTATCAAAGGCTATTGATAGTGTAGATGTCATCTGTAATAGAAAACTCAAGCAGTACATCAAAACACGCTTAAATGAAGGTCTACAAAAAAAACAAATCCTTAATATCTTCAAAGAACTAAATAACGTTTGGGAAGGAATAGATGTTAATAAAATAGACATCTGGGAAATGAGCAATGACAAAGAGCCTATGGTGGCAACAAGAAAACAGCTTGACACTTCATTTGACGAAAAGAAAATTCGCTCAATTAGCGATACTGGTATTCAAAAAATATTACTCAACTATCTCATAACAAAGAATAACAATCCTGAACTTGCCTTTACCCCTGAAGGTATTCAAGAAATGAACAGTAATATCTCTGAATACAACGATCACAAAGAACATCAACCTATTTATAAGGTAAGAGTTACTGAACCATTAGGGGCTAAATATCCAATAGGAACAATGGGCAATAAGCCAAAGAAATTTGTTGAAGCACAAGCTGGCACAAATCTCTATTTTGCCATCTACGAAGATAAAGAGGGAAACCGTAATTATGATACCATTCCTTTAAACATTGCTGCTGAGAGACTAAATCAGCAACTATCCCCTGTGCCAGAAACAAACGAAAACAATACTCCCCTTAAGTTCTATCTTTCTCCTAATGATCTAGTATATGTCCCTTCAGAAGAGGAAAGACACTCTGGCAATAATATTCAATTAGACAAGAATAGAATCTATAAGATGGTATCTTCTACAAGTAAACAATGTTTCTTCATACATCATAGAGTGGCAATCTCCCTTGTTGATAAAAAAGAGTTTAGTGCTCAGAATAAAATGGAACGTTCTATTGACAATGAACAAGTAATGATAAAGTCCGTCTGTTGGAAACTCATCACAGACCGTTTAGGCAATATTATAAAGGTAATTAAATAACATTTGCTTATGATAAAGAAAACGCTTTGCTTTAGCAATCCAGCTTATCTGAGTATGCGAAATCAGCAATTAGTGCTGAAAATACCAGAGGTTGAAGCTAACGCAGACCTCCCAAACATCATAAAAGAGCAGTCAGAGCGCACCATTCCTATAGAAGATATAGGAGTGGTAGTACTCGACAACAAGCGTATTACCATCACAACAGGTTTAATGGAAGCCCTACTTGATAATAATTGCGCTATCATTACCTGCAATCAGAAAAGTATGCCCATAGGATTAATGCTACCACTTGCAGGCAATACCCTTCAAAACGAACGATTTCGACATCAATTAGAAGCCTCTCTTCCACTACGTAAACAGTTATGGCAGCAAACGATAAAACAAAAAATCTATAATCAGGAAAAGGTACTAAGCAGCAATACCCCTGTCGAAACAAAATGTATGAAAGTGTGGGTCTCTGAAGTTAAAAGTGGTGATACCGATAATACCGAAGCACGTGCAGCAGCTTATTACTGGCGTAACCTCTTTCCTTCTCTCCCCCACTTTATACGTGATAAAGAAGGTGATCCTCCTAACAATCTTCTCAACTATGGTTATGCCATATTGCGAGCTGTTATTGCTCGTGCATTAGTAGCAAGTGGATTATTACCTACACTTGGTATTCATCATCACAATCGTTACAATGCTTATTGCTTAGCTGATGACATAATGGAACCCTATCGCCCTTATGTAGATAATTTGGTGATCAAAATCATGCAGCACTCTAACGACTATTCAGAGCTAACTAAAGATATAAAAATGCAGTTACTTAGCATTCCTGTCATAGATGTAGAAATAAACAAGAAGAGAAGCCCACTAATGATAGCTGCTCAACAAACAACAGCTTCTTTGTATAAATGCTTCTCAGGAGAACTCCGACAAATAGCTTATCCCGAACTATGACATGACTACTTTAGATCGCTTTAGCGAATATCGAATTATGTGGATACTGGTATTTTTCGACCTTCCCACTGAAACGAAGAAAGATAAGAAAGCCTACATAGACTTTCGAAAAACTCTTCAAAAAGATGGATTTACTATGTTTCAGTTTTCCATCTATGTTCGCCACTGTGCTAGTCAAGAGAATGCTGATGTACATATTAAGCGTGTCAAAAGCATACTACCACCTTATGGAAAGATTGGAATAATGTGTATTACCGATAAACAATTTTCCAATATTCAACTCTTTTATGGTAAAAAACCACAAAAGACTTCCACACCTTACCAACAACTTGAACTTTTCTAGAATCAGAAAATCCTCCTTATCTCTATTGATGAGGAGGATTTTTGCCTATCTTTTTATTTTTCTAAGTATCTCTGTAAATAGCTATTATCAAGCATATTACACTGATTAGGTTGTATTTGATACCACAAAGATAGAAATTTTCAAGCAAATCACAACACTATTTCTGCTATTTTCAATGGTTATTCTGTTGTATTTGATACCACAAAGATAGAAATTTTCAAGCAAATCACAACAGGTCAAGTTCAAGTTTTAATGCAGTAGAAGTTGTATTTGATACCACAAAGATAGAAATTTTCAAGCAAATCACAACGCAATTTATAGTGTACTGACAGCAGAAAATGTTGTATTTGATACCACAAAGATAGAAATTTTCAAGCAAATCACAACATTAGGTGTAACATCGCACCAGACCTCCAGTTGTATTTGATACCACAAAGATAGAAATTTTCAAGCAAATCACAACAGAATGCGGATACTAATCGTATGAATGCTAGTTGTGTTTGATACCACAAAGATAGAAATTTATCCATAGGTAGAAATCTGTGAGGAACTGCACCATAATCTCATTTATATATAAGTGTTCCCTTTTTAGCCAGCGTACTAATGCTTTTATTGTACACTCGTAACTTTTTGCAGTACCAACTCTGCCAGCCTTTATGTACTCATCAGTTATTTGCCTGCTAAACTCTATAAAATCAAGGTTAAATACAGAGTGTGTCCGCTCGTAATTGCTTATATACTCCACAACCTCTGCCACCCCCATACAACTTGCTTTTGCTGTTGGAATAGTTGCCGTTATCTCTTGGTACTTAGTTATCTCCTTTTTAAGCAAATCATTTACTTTGGCTGATTTTATTTTCAACCCTCGTGTCAGCTCCTCTTTGGTTACAAATATGTTTGTGGCAATGTGTCTGCGTTGCCTGTTGTGTGTAACACGTATTTTTACATTGTACGTGCCATCTGCTTTTTTATGGTGGGCATATACCACCGCCTTAAATGTTGTACTCATAATCTTGCAGGTAAACTGTGGCACATTTGAACCACATTTACCGCAAAAGTAGATGAAAAGCCTTAAAAGTGCGGAAATAATAACAGCCAACTTTTGAAAGTTGGCTGTTAAGGAGTACACTTGTAGGGAATCGAACCCTAATCTTAAGAACCGGAATCTTATATTCTATCCGTTGAACTACAAGTGCTTACTAGTTTCTTTTGACACTCTATTCAGCTAAGCTACGGAACCTTTATGCTGTTTGCGTTACAAAGGTACATTAATCTTTGCAGATGACAAAGTATGATGTAGAAAGAAAATGAAAGACAACTTTATAGGTGTACATACATATAAGGCTTAGAATAAGACAAAAGGATATTGTAAAAGTTAAAATAAAATCTTTTTGTATATAAACATTGTATTTTTCTCGATTAATGTAAACTTCTGTATTACCTTTGTATTGTTATTTAGGTATTACATAATAAGTTATTGAACACAAAGATAGGATATGGGACAGTTAATTAAACCAGCTCAATATAAAGCATTGCTAGGTAAACATCAAACAGAACAGGGTATCAAACTAATAAAAGACTTTTTTCAGCAAAATTTGGCAACCGAACTACGTTTAACACGTGTTACGGCACCGTTGTTTGTCCTAAAAGGACTTGGTATTAATGACGATTTGAATGGCGTGGAGCGTCCTGTATCGTTTCCAATAAAGGATCTTAATGAGGCTAAAGCAGAAATAGTTCACTCACTTGCTAAATGGAAACGACTCACTTTAAGTGAGTATGAGGTGAAACCGGGGTATGGTATCTATACCGATATGAACGCTATTCGTGCCGATGAAGAACTTGATAACCTCCATTCTCTTTATGTTGATCAGTGGGATTGGGAAGCTGTTATCACGCAAGACGAGCGTACTAGAGCTTTCTTAGAAAAGATAGTGAAGGGCATTTATGGTGCTATTCGTAGAACAGAATTTCTAACTTGTGAAACATATCCCCAATTAAAGCCCTTTTTACCAAAGGAAATCCACTTCATTCATTCACAGGAATTGCTCAATATGTACCCCAATCTTAGTCCAAAAGAGCGCGAAGATGCTATCTGTAAGAAGTATGGCGCAGTATTTATAGAAGGAATTGGTTGCCGATTGAGTAATGGGGAAAAGCATGACGGGCGTGCTTCCGATTATGATGATTGGTCAACCATAGCAGAAGATGGCAAAATGGGCTTAAATGGTGATATCCTTATTTGGTATCCTATCTTAGAGCGTGCCTTCGAACTCTCATCAATGGGTATTCGTGTAGATAAGGAAGCTTTAGAATATCAGTTGGCACTTGAAGGCAATGAAGATCGTAAGTCGCTCTATTTTCATAAACAGTTGCTTAAAGACAAATTACCTTTGAGCATTGGTGGAGGTATCGGGCAAAGCCGCTTGTGTATGGTGATGCTCCATAAAGCACATATTGGTGAAATTCAAGCGAGTATTTGGCCAGAAGAAATGTGTGAAGAGTGCGAAAAAGCGGGTATGCCCTTGATTTAGAACAGTCTTAGAAATCAATCGGTTCTTCTTCTTATAGAAACATAAAAGACACCCTTCTGACTTAGAAGAGTGTCTTTTATGTTTTTAGCTAGCCTCCATATTCATTTTTGAAGCTAGTCATTTAAAGTTTAGCTTAATGTCTTTATTCGTCAATAAAACGCTTTGTAATATCTCCGTATGCCTCTATTCGGCGATCGCGTAAGAAAGGCCACCAACGACGAACATCTTCAGAGTGGTCAAGATCAATGTCAATCACCACACTTTCCTCATCGTTATCGCAGGCTTGATAATGGATTTCTCCTTGTGGTCCAGCAACAAAGCTGCTTCCCCAAAACTCTATTCCTTCGGTTTGTTTGCTAGGATCTGGTTCAAAGCCCACACGGTTTACTGCTACCACTGGTAAACCATTTGCTACAGCATGACCACGCATTACCGTTGTCCAAGCCTCTCTTTGGCGTTGTTGTTCTTCCTTTGTGTCGCTCTTTGCATAGCCAATAGCAGTAGGATAGATCAATATTTCTGCACCTTGCATAGCCATAAGGCGTGCTGCTTCTGGATACCACTGATCCCAACAAACAAGAACACCGAGCTTGCCGATGCTCGTTTGGATAGGTTTAAAACCTAGATCACCGGGGGTAAAATAGAACTTTTCGTAATAAGCAGGATCGTCAGGAATGTGCATTTTACGATATTTGCCTGCAATAGTACCATCTTTCTCAAACACAACAGCGGTATTATGATATAAGCCTGGTGCTCGCTTCTCAAAGAGAGAGGTAACGAGAACGATGCCTAGCTCCTTTGCTAACTTAGCGTAAAGCTCGGTAGAAGGTCCGGGAATAGTCTCGGCAAGGTCGAAATTGTTAACATCTTCTACCTGACAAAAGTACAAAGAATTGTGCAGTTCTTGTAAAACAACGAGCTGAACGCCACGTTTGGCAAGGTCGTTTACATGCTCGGTGATATGCTTTATATTTGTTTCTACATCAGCGACATTGTGAAGCTGAAGCAAACCTATTCTTATTTCATTCATATATTTATATCTTATTTAGAGTCGGTTGCAAGAAAGCCTTCTGGCAATTGCATAGTTAAACAATGAAGCGAACCATGTTGGCGTACCACCGTTTGTGCATCAATACCAATAATATCATAGCTTGGGAAAGCTTGCTTTATTATTTTTAAAGCCTTCTCATCTTTGTCGGGTTGGGCATAAGTAGGCACTAATACTGCACCATTCAATATTACAAAGTTAGCGTATGTAGCAGGCAAACGCTCGCCATCATCACACACAGCCTCCGTGAAAGGTAAGGCAAGTAGGCGATAAGGCTTACCATTGAGTGTGCGAAGAGTCTTTAATTGTTCCTCTAATGCCTTGAAATCGGTATAATGGGTATCATTCTTATCCTCACACTTTATATATAGTAAGGTATCGTTAGGCGCACAACGCACGATAGTGTCGATATGTCCATCGGTGTCGTCTCCCTCTAGTTCGCCATGTTGCAGCCATATTACGCGCTCTGAAAAGATATTCTGGAGTAAGTATTGGGTAATATCTTCTTTTGTAAGTGGCTGGTTGCGATGTGGTGCTAACAAACAACTAGTAGTGGTAAAGAGTGTGCCTTTGCCATCGCTTTCTATTGATCCGCCTTCAAGTATGAAGTCTTTATGTCTCACAAGGTCAGCATTAAATAAGCCTGCCTTAGCAACCAGAGCATTAATTTTATTGTCCTTTTCAGCCGAAAACTTTTCTCCCCAACCATTGAAACAGAAGTCTAGCATACGCCTTGACCCATCCTTTGCCACCAAACTAATAGGGGCTACATCGCGTGCCCATGTATCGTTATTATCACATTCAAAGAAAATGATGCGTGCCATCTGTTCTTTTGAGAGTCGAGCAGATAACAAGTCTTTGGTCTCTTCTATATCCTTTGTCGTGAGAAGCAAATGCTCGTATTGGGTAATGGCATCTGCCATTTGCACGTATGTCTCCGTGATTTCCGCTAGATAGGGCTTCCAGTCAGTATCTTCATGCGGCATAATGAGCATAATAGCACTCTGTTTTTCCCATTCAGCAGGGAAGCGATAAGTGGTATCTATATTTTTATTCATTCTTCTTTTCTATATTCTTATGCAAAGATACGCTAATCCTCTTAAAAAGAAAAGTTTTTCCTCATATTAGCTTTCTTTCCATCTCTTACCAATAAGTTCTACACACGGCTTGATTGATCCATATCAATGTAAGCGATTGATATAAGTCAGCTATAATGATTGACACACATCAAAGCCTTTGATACGAGTCAAAAAAACGTAACAAATTAGCGTAAAATCATCTGATTGTTTGGTGTTCAACCTTTCGGATTTGTATCTTTGTACTCGCAAACAGGATAATTTATAAAAAGGTAAAAGATGATTATGAAAGAGAAATTAATGAAATTAGAGATTGTAAAAAAGATGATTAACTACCTTACAAATACCATTAGAGCATACAATGAAGGTCGTGTAAACAGTATGGCATAAGCCTATAAAAAGTATTTAGAGAGGACATAGATTTAAAAAATATCCATTGAGAGATATACAGGAAAGGGATTGGGAATGGGAACATTTCTGATCCCTTTTCTTTCACATCTCTTATATCGCTTACTAATGCTGTCATTTACACTTTCTCAGAGAGTTTATGCTTATAAACTATTAAACTATATGCAAAGCATAGATAAACTAATGTTTCGTAGAGTATCTATCTAAGTAATTTTAACCTAATGTGAAATAACAGCCTTAAATAATATTAAATGATAGTCCTTTTGTATTGCTATTTGGTTTAATTGTTGATAATCTGCTATAAAATATATACCTTTGTAGTCTAAAATAATTTTATGCGTAGCGTGAAAATAAAGGAAGTAATTGATGCCCTTGAACGATTCGCACCTCTGCCCTTGCAGGAAAGCTATGATAATGCTGGCCTTCAAGTAGGATTGACAGAAGTGGATGTCTCAGGGGCTTTATTGTGTCTTGACGTAACTGAAGCCGTTGTAGATGAGGCAGTACGTAATGGCTGCAATCTTATTGTGGCTCATCATCCGCTCATCTTTCGTAAGCTTGCCCAAATTACTGATGCTACCTATGTGCAGCGCACTGTTATAAAGGCCATTCAGAACAATATCACGATTGTGGCAATGCACACCAATATGGACGCTGCCAAAGGAGGGGTAAACCATAAAATAGCCGAAAAGCTAGGATTGACAAGTATTCGCACCTTTGGTAATATCAAGCGAGTATTGAGTCCTATTACGAGTGAACTAGTAGAGGGAGCCGAAGGGTTAATGGGCGATTTTACAACACCTATCGCAGCCGACGACCTTATTATTATGCTCAAAAAACACTTTGATGTGGAGTGTGTGCAGGCAAATCAGCTTCTAAGACGTGAGATAAAAACAGTGGCACTATGTGGTGGTGCAGGCTCTTTCCTCGTAGAAGCGGCTGTAAAAGCAGGTGCTGATGCCTTTGTTACAGGCGATATGAGCTATCACGAGTTCTTCGGTTATGAGCAGGTTATACAGCTTTGTGCCATCGGACACTATCAGAGCGAGCAGTTTACAAGCGAAATCTTTAAAGAGATTATTGAGCGCGATTGTCTGGGGGTGAAGTGCTTTCTTACAGAGATTAATACCAATCCCATTATTTACTTATAACATAAACGAAATAAATACTTAATATATAAAGAATTATGGCAAAGAAAGATCCAAAGGAATTACCAGTGGAAGAAAAGCTAAAAAACCTCTTCACATTGCAGCAAACTCTCTCGGCTATCGACGAAAAGCGAGCATTGCGTGGTGAATTACCACTAGAAGTACGCGACTTAGAGGACGAACTAGAAGGTCTTCACATTCGCATTGAGAAGATTGATCAAGACATAAAAGATTTCCAACACGCTATCACTCAGAAGAAGGGAGAGATCGTAGATGCACAAGCAAGTCTTGAACGTTACAATCAGCAACTAGAAATGGTAGCTAACAACCGTGAGTACGACTCTTTGACAAAGCAGATAGAGTTCCAAACTTTGGAAATAGAGCTTTGCAATAAGAAAATCAAGGAGGCTCAATATAAGGTGGAAGAGAAGCAAGCCGACTTATCTAAAGCGCGCGAACAACTTGAAGATAAGCAAAACGCTTTAAAAGAAAAGCGTAGCGAGCTCGATGATATTATGCAAGAAACGCGTGAGGAAGAAACAGAGCTAAAGGACAGAGCTAGTGAACTTGAAATAAAGATAGAACCAAGTTTGCTCCGTAGCTTTAAGCGTATTCGTAAAGGTGCGCGCAACGGTTTGGGTATTGTTTACGTTCAGCGCGACGCATGTGGCGGTTGTTTTAACAAGATCCCACCTCAGCGCCAGCTAGATATTAAGATGCACAAAAAGATCATCGTTTGCGAATACTGTGGTCGTATCCTTATTGACCCAGAGCTAGCTGGTGTTAAGATTGATGCGCCAGAGGAAAAGGTAAAGAAGCGCAGAACTACCCGCAAGAAGGCAGAAGAGAGCGAGGAAGCATAGTTTTCACGCCACACACCTATTATAATATCCCCCTTACTACTTATAAAGATGAGGCGTAAGGAGGATATTTTGTATTACCGAAATACTGAATATTATTTCTATATCTCTACCCATAAAGCTAGAGTTTTAGCACTTAATAAGAGCCTCACGAAATCATACGATGTTAAGTATTTTCACTTATACCAATATAGTATATTAACAAAAAGGCAACAACGTATCTTTATTTGCTTTATATCTTGCAAAAAGTCATCGAAAGGCACAATTACAAGATAACTCATTAAAAAGTTTTGTGAAAATATGGAGATATGGATTATTTTTCTTTAATTTGCAGAACTGAATATATATATATATATTAATTACTTAATAAATATCATACTTTTAGAATGGTTTTACTTTAATCAAGTAAACTCCTTAACCGTTCAAATCATATATTAACTAGTTTTTGAGGAATGGACTAATAAATTATCAGAAATGAAAAAAATATTATCTGCGGTGTTTTTTCTTACACTTTGCTGTAGTGCTGCAAATGCACATTCTGTTAAGGTAACATTATCAAATGGACAAGTTGTTTACCTTGAGTCTGACAATTATCAGAGTGCTTCTGATATGATAGCAGATGTTATAAGGTTAGAGAACCAAATTCATTAAATCTTTTAAATGCATAGATATTATTCTGTTTAATATCTATACATTATTTTGTATTTGCAAAATTATGATAAAATCGTGTTCTCTCATATTAGCCTTTATAATGAGTTGTTTTATTAATATGTACTCACAAACAGTAAATGGAGCTATGCCTTCTTTAACCTTGGTAAATAAAACAAC
>QWCY01001290.1_pt1 | contig 72884 bp, 109 predicted proteins | sample 1972631 | NCBI WGS metagenome assembly QWCY01 (sample SAMN09866696, study PRJNA288562) | Human gut metagenome isolate pre1_stool, whole genome shotgun sequencing... | isolation source: gut | host: Homo sapiens | place: USA: California
ATATATTACCAAAACAGTTATAACTTTTTGTTATAATGGAAGCTTATGCTCTGATAATATATACGGGTGCTTTAAATTAGTAATACCATGATACAATATTTCGCGCTTTGTTTCTGCCTTATAAATAAACAGATTTCCGTTTCTCACTGCCTTCATTGTATCATTGATATTCAACCCTTGCAGGCTTATAAACTCTTTTAGTTCGGGCTTAAATTTCGTTATTAACTTCATGCTATTACCTAAAAACGTAGTTACACAGATTAGATAACCAACACATTAACTGAATAGCCATCATAAAAATGAACATTCCACACAAAGCGGCTGTAGCTATTACAATTCGTTGCCATATAATGCGATAATCACGCTTTAATATTTTACCGCTAACAAAGCGTCCGTTATAAAAATCTGTTATACTCATAGTTCTATTATTATTATTTGAATTCAAATTTAATTCCTTCCGGCAATAGAGAATAGTCTATATTTTTAGCATGTTATTATATTCTTCTTCTGTTGCTTTGTTTATTCTTTTTTCAAAGGTTTTAATCACTTCGTTTTTCCTTTCATCCATTTTTCGCGTTCTTCATCAGTTACGCGCAAATATTCCTTTGCTTGCTTTTTATCTTTTTGTAAAAAGTAATATCCATTTTCAACTTTGGAGAAGCTTTTAATATTCCCTCATGGATGCAACCGTGCCCAATATCGTAAAAACGTCCGTTTCCTTTCTTTTGATAGAGTATGCCCGTTATACTCCATGAACACATACCGTTCTTACATTCATCATGCAATTTAATGGTTGCTATTACTTTATAAGTATTACCGTTATCGAGGTATATTTTCGATATTGTATGTTTTAATGTATTCGTTTCCATATTATTGTATTTTAATGTTTAAAATTGTGTTACGGTCTGTTTTTACTCTTTTGTTATTTTCCCAAAAGTTAAAAGCTAATTTATGAAGCATATTAATAGTCAAAAAGTTAGTTCCTACTGTAATAGGTTTAGCACAACACGCATAAGTATTACCGCTTTTAATGTAGCTTTTTACAACTTGCGCCATATCCATAAATTCCTTTTCTGAACAAATAACATTTATTGTTTGACTATATGTATTTGTATCATTATATTTTCTTAAATAGTTTACTTTCGTTTTCATATCATTTTGCCATTTTAGTTATACACTGAAAAAATACACTTTATTTTGATATGCCCTACAAATAAGTAGAGCACATCTATTAATCCGTTTTCTTTTCATATTATCCGACTATTTGATTACTCCATTTGACAATACGTTCTCTATTATCTGACTTGTTTCTAACTTTTTCATATCATTTTAATTTAATTATTTACTTTTAAGTTCTACTATTTCGGTTACACCGCTATAATTTTTGCGTATGCTTGTTTTATTGATGCTATAGCATTCATGCCATCTATCATGGGTTTTAAAAAGATATCGCTTTAAAATTTTCCTATAATTTATTATACATCCACCAATTTTTTCACAACCATTATTTGAAACATCGTGAAAATGTGAATGGCAGCCATTATCGAAAAAGTTATTAATTCTTTCGGTTAACTTTTCATTCGTATTTAGGTAGCATCTAATTTCTTCAACAAATTTCTTTCCGTTTTCGTTAAAAGGATATATGCTAATATCTGATATTTTATAAGTCTTCATATTGTAAAATTTATTTGTTAATACTTACTATTTTACTGTAAGAGTTCTTATGCGTTCTAATTTCTTTTGAGGTCTTATTCTTGTTAATCATAACTTTACTTTATTTTATTTCGGATGGATAGAAAGCGCATTATCTTTCCCCATTCGGTTGTTATCACTTCCGCTTGCAGTAATTCTTCTTTGAAAATTTCATCCAATTGCTTATTGATATCTAAAATCATATCTTTGTCCTCCCGTGACTTTAATATTTAACAGTTCTACCATAACTAACTTTTCCGTTCTTATTTACTATAATAGCGGTTAAAGAATGCACTTCGCCATCTTTCCAGCCAACTATACAAGTATCTGTTAGTTCCTTAATACATTCCTTTGGCGTATAAGCCAACCATATATGTTTCTTTGCTTCTTGCAACGTTAAAAACATTTCGTTGCATCCATCTATAGTATAAGTTATCATTGTTTACTCCTCCGTTTCGTTTTCTATTTCGTCCAATACCTCTGCACCTTTTTCAAGGTAGCCAAATTCAGTTAGTGCTTCCGTTAACAATTCAAAGTTGTGGCAAAGATTTTCTTCTGCTTCTTCGCGGTTGCTGCTTGTTACTACGATTTTATTTTCTTCAATGTAGTTTCTAACGTCTTCTTTCACGTTCTCCAGATAATCGTAAGTTTTCATAATTCTATATTTTTAAGTGATTGATTTTTTCTGTACTCTGCATTTACACGGGCTTGTAACCGTCTTAAGGCTGCATTACAGAGAAGTATGGGAAGGCTATCAGATAACAGCTATATATTATAGCCATATATCCATAGACTTATATCCTATTTCCCGTTTCTTCTTCATATCATTCATATAGCCAAGTAGTGTATAGGTAACGACATCCTATATACTTGCTGCAATTACGTTTATTGCACTTGCTTGACACTATATTAATATCTCACAGCGCCTACCGTCGCATGTAATTAAGTTTTTCAAATATCGCTCTGTCTTCGTTGAACTCCTTGTTCCCTTTTGACATTACAAATATACGGCTTTATTTTGATATATATGTTAATTAATCGTTAAAAATACATCCAACTATCGTATTTTAACTCTCATTTACAAATAAAGTGCGTAATTACATAAATATTTACACAAAACAAGCGATAATGAAGGAAAACAACACCAAAAACAAGTAGCCACTAAAAACAGAAAGCCCTACTTTTCCAGTTCCCGAACTTCGTAACCTCCCCTTCTTTTCTGCCTTCATCCAGGCAAGTAGCTATGGCGATGCAAACGGAACTTCCGTGCAAGGCACAACCACCACTGCAAGCTACGTAATAATCGCACCCACACAACAAGCGCACATCCGGGCGTGCGCTCTATATAGCGTTATATCAATGCTGAGATATGAGAGAGCAATAATATATACTTCTTACGCGCATGCGGTTGTACTTGCTTCGCAAGACAACCACGCACATGCATAGACAGGCGCATGCACACACGATATATATTAATCTCATAGATATATATATATTATATAATATTAATATACTTAACTTATGATGTATATTATATATAATAATCTGTATTATATTGTATATTATATAATTATATCTGATTTGTGTTATATTGAATTATATAAAGCCTGATTGATTAAATAATCACGCATGGGCACGCGCACACACTCACATAACGCAAGGGAACGAAGCAATATTTTTGGCGTACGGATGTTTGGTTTAAATATTCATCCAGTTTAAGCCTCCGTAATTGTTCCGGGTATGCAATGCTTTCTCCGTGCTTCGTTCGTTTCTCAGTGCCCCTGCAAACAAGCAAGACGGGCAAAGAATCCTTCATAGGGGTATGGGGGGGGGGGGAAAACCGTAGCCGGAAACGGTGGGGTACACATAGCCTAACTCCGAAAAAAATAAAAAAAAATAAATTTAGTCCGTGGTTAAACAGTTGATTATCAGCCGCTATGTAAATTGCCGTATTGGGGATAAATGTTGTAAGTGTCTGATATTCAGCCGTTGTCGTGATTCCGACTTCGGGAAGTATTGTCCGTGGGTGTAGTGTATTTGCCTACTGATGATTTTAATTTCCCCGAAATCGTGTTTTTTAGAATCTTGGATATTGGTTTGGCTGGTAGTATGCTTGATTTGTATTTATGCAACGTTTATTTGCGTATTTTACCCACGAACCTAAGTATTTTATCATCTTACCCAAATAAAATTAAAATTTTCGCTTCTATAATTTGGATTTTAGAATTTAGTTAGTACATTTGCGGTGTTGTTTAACTAAAAACTTGAATGATATGAAAGGAGATTTTATTTATGAAGCGTAGTGAGCATTTCAACGTTGTTGCTGGCAAGTATTTGAAATTTTTCCCTTTGTCAGTTAATGGGCTTAAGTATGTCATGTATGGTGTTGATTTAGACAATCGCCTTGTCTTGCGTTCAGATGACAAGGACATTACTTGTAACTTTTCTGATTTGGGTATTGATTCTTCTCACATCTTTGTGGATGAATGTAACCGTATGATTTACGAGGCAAAGGAGGTGTTTATTGACAAGCAATCCCATCGCGAGCTTTATGTTGTGGACAAAGGTGACGAATGGCGTTCTTATTGGGTTGAGGATTCCTATGTCATAGGTGCTAATTGCTGTACTATTCGTTCTATTTCAGACTTTCTCCGCGAGAAGAATAAGTTTTTCTGTGGTGACATTGTGGCTAAGTACGATGGTGGTGTTCCCACTTACTACTTTGTGGATGCTTTTACAGATGTTTCGGGTATTTTCACGGTTGTGTTCAGCTACTTGGATAGTGATGGTAAAATTGCTCATTGCTATTCCGACAAGGGGATGTATCGTGTTCTTGAAGAGGTTGCGTTTGAGCATTGGCTTTCCCGTGGATTCAAGTACGACAATGAGAACAATACGTTGTGTCCCATCTCTTATGAGTTAACTGACGATTCCTATGTTTTTTACTGTAGTGACGAGCCAGTTTCGGTTCTTGCTAACTGGAAGATAGGTACTTATGGCTTTGCCAAGAATAAATTTCCCTTCATTGTGCCTTTCCACAAGTTCAATCCCGACAATATTGGTGGAAGTTTGCAGCACAATGTTGTAAAACAGTAATAAAAAGTTTACATTTTAGAGATTTTTTTTCTATATTTGCATTGAGATAATATTAAAATCGTTAACAAATGACATATTTATATCTGTTATCTTTATTAACACTTGTAGCATACATTGGTTATGCTTTGAAGGTATGCGGACTGCCTGCATCGCTTTCAGACACCTACTACATTTTGAAGGAGAAACACCGTCCTTCTTGGCTGTTTCAGCTTGCTATGGTTCTCTGTCCTATGCTTCTTGTTCCCGTATGGCTTGAATTGTCCTCTGACAGTGTTCAGTTTCTCTCTTTCTTGGCTTGTGGCGGTCTGATGTTTGTCGGTACAGCCCCTTTGTTCAAGGAGGAGTTTCAGAGAAAGGTTCACTTCGGTGGAACTATAGTAGCCGGATTGGGCACTACCTTGTGGCTGCTGTTCTCTGGCATGTGGTATATCCCTTCCACTTTCTTCTTTGTGTCCGGCATTGTCATGCTGTTCAAGAAGAAGTGGCTGTTCTGGCTGGAAATGGCTTTGTTTGCGAGTGCTTATACTGGATTGTTGGTTAAAATGCTGTTTGGGTAATGGAAAGGAAGCTGTTTGATGGATGGGGTCTGTTTATAACCAAAGACTTGTCCTATGTAGGCTTTTTCACGGATGATAGAGTTTGCTTGATAGATATAGAGGCTGATGGAATACAAATCATTGAGAAATCCGATTTCAAGGAGGACTATTTACTTTCCCCTACCGAGGAGGATATGGTTAAGTTCCGTGCTACTTTAGAAAAAGCTGGAAGTGGGTTTAGAGATAAGATTTTGGAAATAATGAAAAAAAATAGTTATGAATTTGAGTTTTAAACAAGCTATAGACCTTCACCAGTGCCTTCGCTACATTGAAGCTTGCCAAGAGGCTATATACGGTAACGACAATACGAGTGACAACATAGAGGTCGGGGACGTATCTGTGACGTTTCACTTTGACGATGGCGAAACCTTTTTGGATAGCTTGATTGTTTCCGGTTCGGAGTGCAAGAAGGGTCGTATTGATGTTGAAGACTATTTAAGAGAATGATATGGAGTTATATTTAGAACCTATTTACCGTGACCGGAATTGCAAGGGGCAGTTCAACAAGGGTCACAGATTGAGATTTGGAGGGCGACCTTGTTCCGAGGAAACTAAGAAGAAGCTGTCGGAGATTATGAAAAAGAGGATAGCTGACGGTTCTACCAAGATGCCTCATTTTCAGAAGGCTGTAATAGTCATTAAGGACGGTCGGATTGTGGGTCACTACCCTTCCGCTACGGAGATGGCTCGCAGGCTGGGCATTACCAAGTCAATTATTATCCGTGTTTGCTTGGGTATTCGGAAAAGCTATCGTGGATGCAATCTTTTTTACGAGTGTGATTCAGATAAATGGATGAAACTAATTAAAGAATGAGATTATGAACATGTTCAATACAAACTCTACTACTGTCATGCAGTCCAAATTGCTTCTTGGATTGGGTATTGACCCTCGGACGGCAGATTTGACCTTGCACGACGAGGAACGTGACATACCTCTTTGGAGTATGATGCGTCTGATAGACATGATTCCCGGCTTTATTGTGGATGATGATGGTTATACATACTCATTTACCATAAGTAAGGGGACATACGTGTATAATTTGTCCTATACCCGTAAGACCAAGCATGGGGAGAAGACTTTAATCTCCTTTCACAATCCGGTAGACAGCTTTGGCGAAACGGTCATTCTGATTATCAAATGGCTGTTTGATATGAAGCTGTTTCCGACCAAATACATGGCGAAATACGTTAAAAAGAAATGAGGTTGACTATTTACTGGACTAAGGAGGCTATGCACAAGCCTTCCGATGGTTCACCAAGAATGTATGACCGTATTGTCAAACGCTTCGGATTCTCTGATTATATCAGCATCAATGGTGAAACACCCGTTGATGTTAAGGAGATTGACCTTCCGGATTTGAAGGTTGCCGAGGAGCGTGGCTACATACAGATAAGAAACAAGTGATATGAATGAATATGAAGATACACATGTAGTTGTTTCCGAACGGGAAGCACTAATATCCACTGTCAGCTATAATATTATGGCTACTAACGACCTTGCTTGTGCTACAGTGATTTAGGTTAAGGAAAAGTCCCTTTTACCGCTTTCGTGTAAAGCAGTTGGCGAATAAGGTTGAGCTTGAAAGAAGTAGATATGAGAAGGTAATAAATGCTATGATGGCTGATTCTTCCGCTAAGTTTGCCGATTCCAATGATATTTTCATGGACGCTATTCAAGATGAAGTTGATGCTCTGTTTAATTCTATTAAAGGTGAGTATGACAAGTCTTGTGTCGAGGATTCAGAGCTTTTCAGTTGGCTGGAAATGGCAAGGACTATGTGTGATTATAGTTGTTGCCAGTTGAAGTACCGCAGGCAGGAGATGATTGCCAAAGACCCTTCGTTCAAGAGGCTTAAATTTGCCCATTTAGACTTGAATAAGATGTCACAGCTAATGAATGAGCTTATGAAGGCTTTAGTTCCCGATGTGGATTTGAATACTGATGCGTGCAACAAGGCTATTCGGGAATTAGGGAAAAAGCTGATTGACCCGGATATTATTGCTAAGGCATTGTTAAGACAAGAATAACTAACCATTATAACTTTTTGTTATAGTATAAAAAATGTAAAAATGAAAGAAGTAGCTAAATTGGTTCTACACTATGATTTGGAGGATTTGGTAAAATATCAGACCTCAGAGATAAAGTCTATGTTTGAGATGTACTCACAAGCAGTTAAGGATGGATGTGAAGAGGAATTTGACTGTGCCATATCTATAAAGAAGGATATTCTGAGATGTTTGAGTATGCTTAATGAAATATCTATGAGCGAAGATGATTTGGAAAAGAAGTTTGAAACTGACATAAATTTGAATTAAAATGGACGTAAATAGAATTGAAGTAGAGGGAAATCTTACTAAAGACCCGGAATTGAAGACAAGTAAGAACGGTCAAAGTTTTGCATTTATTACAGTATGCGCAAGCTATCCTAAAGGCAAAGCTCCTAATGTGGAATGGATTCCAGAGTTTTTCGATGTTACATTGTTTGGTGCGGATGCTGAGGAGATATGCCAATATGCTAAGAAAGGTAGTCGTATTTGGGTATCGGGTATGATGCGTTCTACTATAAACCAAGATACAAAGGTGAAATATTGGAGTATCATTGCCAACAATGCTCATGTTTTGATAAAACGTGGAAAGAAGGAAGCCGCTACTACTGGGCAGCAGCCAGCCCCAGCCGTACAGCAGCAGATTAAGCAGGCTCAACAAGTAGCAGCGCAAGCCTTTAATCAGCCTTCCCCAAATGACCCCGATGGATTACCCTTTTAATAAATAAATGATTATGAGGGAGTTGGAATTAAAATTTAACGGTAAAGGTAGTATGAAGCCTTTTCGTTTCCAGCAGATTAACAAGGGTAACAATGCGTACATCTACATGGTTGAGATTATTGAGAATCCGAGTGTACGCTGGTATGAAGTATTCAGACGTAGGGAATGTAGCGACACTGATGTAGTTCTTAACGGTCAGACAGTTCATTACGAGGCAAGAGTTCTATATCCCACAGCTAACGATTTTGGTGTCAGTGCTTTTTGTTGTCAGACACTTAGCAGGGCATTGGAGCATTTTAACCGATGGGAGAATGGAAGAGAAGATTGATAGAATTTTAGCTTTGCTGGAAGAGAACAATGAAATTCTTAAAGAAATCAAGTCTAAGATTGAGATGTCTGAATCGGAGGAGTGCGTGACTAAGCGTACACTTCACGATTTCATCAACAATGTTGTTGCAGACCTCTTTGCGGATATGCTGTTGCAGCCTAAAGGCAGAGGTCACGTAAGTAGGGAAGATATTATGCAATTTATTAACAAAATGAAGTGATATGGAGAACAATTATGGTTACAAGGACGAAATTATATCGTCCAGAGTTGGGAATCTCGGTGGGTCAGATGCCCGTATTCTTGCCGCTATAGCCAAGAACGGTTGTGTTCAAAGAGCACAAGTAGAGCGTCTTGCCATTGCCAAAGGTCTGTATGAAAGACCAAACATTACTAATATTGCCATGCAGTACGGTGATTTCATAGAAAATATGATTTATGACAGCTTGGTGCAAGTAGATGAGCGTTGGGAGAGCAATAAATGCTTTAGAAGTCAGAAATACGGGCGTGAAGGACTTGGTTTGCTCGTGCATATTGATTTCTCTCTTTTTGACGAGAGTAGGGATAAGCCATTGCTCTTATGGGTCGAATGTAAGGCTACTACTACTGACATCGAGCAGACTTATAAAGATTATAAGGAACAACTTTATGTTGAGTATGTGCTTGGTAAGGAATTGGCAGAGCAGTTAGGTGCTGATTTCAAGCTTGAACTTTGCCACTATGATGCTTCTGTTATGTTTGAGGACGAATTTCAGCTACAGTTTGCCTTTGACCCCGATAAGATAAGCAGAAAGAAAGTGATATTCAAGAAGCCAGTATTTGATATTTCCTCTGGCATGGATATTGCCGCCCAGTACGTGTCCGAAATGACTGAATACAAACGTGAGGAAATAGATTGGGATTATTTGCCTGCCGAGGTTCAAGAACAGATGAAGCAAGTAAACAATATCCTTGTTTCAATAAAGGAGAAGCAGGACAGCATAGAGGAATTTAAATCCCGTTTCTATGATTTCTTGTGCAAGAATGAAATCAAGAGTGTAAAGACCCCCTATTTCACTATTAGCAGAGTGGACGAAAGCGTATCTATTCAATTCGACAAGGTACGTTTTACGGCTGAGCATCCAGAACTGGCGGCTAAATATCAGAGGGCGGTCAAGAAGAAAGGATATGTACTGATTAAGACTAAGGAGGTGAAGGATGAAAAGTAAGATTATAAAGGCTGTGGGAAAAGAGATACTTTCTCTTGTCTGCATTATATTGTCTATAATTGGTTTACTTTTTGTAGGTCATTGGCTTTACTCCATCAGTAATATATTAGTATGGATAGTTTTAGGTATTCTCTTTTTAGGCTATATTGGCAGTGTAGTATATTCATGCATTGATGCTCCTGCCACTTCTTATTGGTACATTGTATATTATTACAGTAGAGGTCAAGCTTCTTTGTTTCTGCCTAAAGAAGATGATTTTTTCAATGTGGAGTATTACCGTAATCTTATCGAGAAGGAAGTTGGGTATAGGGTTATGATTTTAGACTGGAAGGAATTTACAGAAGAACAATATCAATTAATTTTAAAAGAAAATGAGCGAAACGAGAGTAACGGGATTGCAAAGGCTGAATAGCTACATATCCCACAATGCAACCCAAGAGTATTTGAAAAAGGTATTGAGTGATAAAAAGGATGCTTTTGTAAGCAATTTGGTATCTTTAGTAGCTAACAATGCAAAATTGCAGGAATGTGAGCCGGCAACGCTTATGTATGGTGCTATTCGTGCTACTGCATCCGATTTGCCGCTTGACCCATCTTTCGGTTGTGCTTATCTGATACCTTACAAGAACAATAAGTTAGGTATTACGGAAGCGCAATTTCAGATTGGGTATAAGGCTTATGTGCAGTTGGCATTGCGAAGCGGTCAGTTCAAGTGCATTAATTGTACAGATGTACGAGAAGGAGAGCTTATAAACCGCAACCGATTGACGGGTCAGATAGACTTCAAGTTTGAACAAGACGATAAGAAGCGAAATGAACTTTCTATTATCGGATTCGTTTCTTACTTCCAGCTTTTGAACGGATATGAAAGCACATTATATATGTCAGTAGAGGAACTGAAAGCTCACGGGCTTCGCTATTCACAGACGTACAAAAGCCAGTATGCCAATGTACGTGACAGTTCCAAATGGGTAACAGATTTTTACGAAATGAGTAGGAAGACGGTTATTAAGCTGAACTTATCTCGCAATGCTCCTCTTTCCGTTGAGATGCAGAAAGCTATCCGTGACGACCAAGCTGTATTCCGCAGTGAAGATACACCGGATTATGTAGATAATGTTGGTGACGAGCCTTTGATTGACAAGGATAAAGCATCAAAGGTAGCAGCAATGTTTGATGATGCTAAAATAGTTGATGAAAACGTTGGTAGCAAGAAGTAATATGCTTATATTTGCACAGTAATACGTGACGTGCGTGTTGCGACCAACTTCATATCATTTGGGGAAGCCTCGGTTAATCCGGGGCTTTTTCTTTTGAAGTTTTAAAAAAGTTTGTATCTTTGTGGAAATTTAAAGCGAAATGATATGGGCAGAATTTACGTTGGTTTAGATAATGGTGTTTCCGGCAGCATCGGTATTGTCGGAGATGATATTGAATCTTTTTTTTGCAAGACACCCGTCAAGAAGGTGCAAGATTATACAAAGGCAAAGAAAGAAGTGTCCCGGTTGGATTACAGCAAATTCATGGAACTTTTTTCCAAATACAACAAGAATGACATTACGCTTCTGATGGAGCGTCCTCTTGTAAATCCAAGCCGCTTTGCATCTACTGCATCAGCGTTACGTTGCCATGAGGCAGAGCTTATTATGATTGAAGTAATGGGTATTCGCCACATGTTTGTAGATTCTAAGGAATGGCAAAAAGAACTTCTTCCAAAGGGCTGTAGTGGGGAAGAGCTTAAAAAAGCTTCTTTGGATATAGGAAACCGCTTGTTTCCACAGTTTGATAATATTAAGCACCCAGATAGAGATGGCATTCTAATTGCAGAATATGCCAGACGCAACCACTTTTAGTTTTTTTACTTCATAAATTAGTTATTCGTGTAAGCCGTAGTGTTCCAATACATTACGGCTTTTTATTTGGACTTCGTAAAGTTCATTCGGTTCTCCGCGTGAATAGGGCTTACTTTGCATAAACCAAAACAATACTTGTATGGGAAAACCGAAGAAAGAAACAGTTAGGAAATTGAGGGGTCTTATGATATTAGACCAAATGGAAGATTATACTCCTTTACATAAGCTACACAATCTTTCCAACGAATTGATAGAAACAGTTTCAAAACCTAAAAAGAAGAAGTCCTTATGAGAATTATCAATCTTTATCAAGAAACACTTGGCATTGTAAGCGATTGTTGCAAGGTCAGCAAAGAGAAAATCATATCCTCAAAGAAGGAGGAATGTGTGAATGCTCGTTATATTCTTGTCAGCATTTTGGGAGAATGGTACACAGACAATGAGATAGCCGAGCTCACTGGATTATCTCGTCCTTGTACAAATAAGATTAGGAACAAGTTCAAATCTCGTCTTAAACGTTACAATGTCAACTGCCAGTATCAGGAAGCTAAAGAAAAAGCGTTTGCGGTGTTTAGAAATGAATAATAATATGTATATTTGCAAAGGAGATAGGAAGGGGTCGCGACCTTCTGAAAGAGAGTTACCTTATCTCTCTTCTCCTTTCTTAATATAAGGTTCAAAAAAAGGAAATATGGAAGAGATTTGGAAAGATGTGATAGGCTATGAAGGGCTTTATCAAGTTAGTAATTTCGGTAGAGTAAAATCTATGGAAAGAGTAGTTAGTTGCCATAAGGTTCATACTAAGACCTTAAAAGAGAAAATGTGTAAACCTACAATGCAAGGTACTGGTTATTATTCTTTGCCATTATATAAGGATGGTATAATGAAGCGTAAATCAGTACATCGAATAGTAGCAGAAGCCTTTTTAGATAATCCAGATGATAAGCCAAAAGTAGACCATATAAATGGTATAAAAACAGATAACAGATTAGAAAATCTACGCTGGGTAACATCTAAGGAAAATACTAACAATCCAAATACGAAATGTAATATGAGAAATACATTCGACCAGTTGCCAATAGATGTTATGAAACAAATTCGGCTTAATTCTAACGCTAAAAGGAAACAACCAGTTATTCAATTGGATAAGGATTATAATTTTATCTCAGAATTTGAAAGTGTAAAAGAAGCATCAATAGCAACTGGATATAAGGTAAGTAGCATTTCATCTGCAAAAAGAGCAAAAGTAACTTTATTCAATCATAGATGGATGGATAAAGAAGAGTATCAAAAGCTTATTGGTACGAATTAGTTACAAGGTTGATACCAACTATTTTACTTGATACAAATTATGAGTTTTCTTTGTTGTGCCCTAATATTGGGGCATTAAACAATTAAAATCATAATATTATGTCTGAAAGTAAAACTGTAATTTACTCGCCAGATAGCGGTATGGCTGGCGGTAATGGAATGATGGCAATGCTTGCTCCTCTGTTGCAGCAGAAAGGCATTGACCCGAACTTATTGGTTGCTATGAATGGCAAAAACGGTGGAAATGGCTGGGGCAATGGTTCGGATTTTTTATGGATAATTTTTTCTCTTTTTCTTGTTCCCATTGTTAGGACGCGGAGGCTGGGGTAACGGCTTTGGCGGTGGCAATGAAGGTGGTTGTCCGTCTGGTGCTGGGCTTGCTAACCTCATCAACAACGATAACGGTCGTGAGTTACTTATGAGCGCAATTCAAGGCAACGGTCAAGCTATCAACAATCTGGCTACTAACTTGAACTGTTCAGTAGGTCAGATTCAGCAAGCTATCAACGGTGTAAGTGCTAAAGTTGCAGAAGTTGGCTGTCAAGTAGGTATGTCCTCACAACAGATTATCAACTCAATCCAAGCTGGTAACTGTCAGATAGCTAACCAAATGGCACAGTGCTGCTGCGATGTGAAGGGAGCAATCCAACAGCAGGGTTACGAAAACCGCATTGCTACAATCAACCAGACAGATGATTTGAAGTCTAATGCTAATACTCAGTTCAATATTCTGGGTGCTAAGATTGACGCTCAAACTCAGATTATCAATGATAAGTTCTGTCAGCTTGAAATGCGCGAAATGCAGAATAAGATTGATACATTACGTGCTGAGAAATCGGCATTGGAGCTTAGTGCATCACAGCAAGCACAAACAGCTAATATCGTAAATCAGCTTCGCACTCCTGCGCCCATTCCAGCTTATTGTGTGCCGAACCCTAACTGTTGCTATGGCTATCCGTTTGTGAACGCCTATGCTACTGGTTATGCGGCAGGCGAAGGCTGTGGCTGCGGTTGCTAATAATCCATAGGGGGCTTTGTGTCCCCTATAATATTAACTCTTAAAATAAAGGAATATGACTACCTATTTTAACAATGGTGTTTCCGTAGCGAGAAGGGTAATTGTACCCAAAATAGACGTTGCAGGCATTCCCGTAATTGAAACTTCGGGATATGTAGAAACTACAGATGAAGCTACTCCTACAGTAGATTATGGAATTAACCCATGTATCTGGCGTGCCCTTCCAAACCGTACAGTAGTTCTTTGGAAAGTTCGTCACCCGGTTAGTACAGCAGGAGCTACATTACCCGTTAATGTAGTTGTTCCGATGGCAAACCGAAACAGTACAGTAGTTTCAGAGAATAGCAATGTGGGAACGACTAAAATTCCAGTTATTGACAATAAGTCTACGCAAGTTCAAGGTCACGATGTAACTGTTCCACAAGGTACAGCCGCACCAGCACCACAAGTTCAAGCAGGATATACTACCGAACATTGGGTCTATATTGACAAATGCTGTGGAATATTCAGACTTATGGGAGTAACCGCAATCAACAGTCCGGCAGAAGCGGCAGTACCTAATCAGTCTGCATCTGCTTCATCGGCAAAGAGTAAGTAACAATTAAAAGTTTAGACTATGTTTGGTTCATTAAAGCAAGGGAATATTTGCTATATTCTTATCAAAGGTGAGAAACCAATATTGAAGATAGGAACGGTTGAATCCGTATCTAATCCTATGCCTAAATATCCTACCTATAATCCTTCTGTACCTTTTGGAGCACAGCAGGAAACAGTTATAGATGCGAAGATAAAGGCTGGTGAAGAGGTTATGGAATTTCAGAAACTTCCTACAAATGTGGAGGTATTTACCTATCCTAATGCTATTGTATCGGACAAGAAGGAAGCAATTCTTTCAGAGGTTGAGAATATGATTCAGACCAGCCGTCAGATAGTGGAAAGCAGAGATTACCATCAATCTGTAATAGAAAGCTGCGATAATATATTGAAACAACTCAATCCTCAGTTTGCCAAAGAGAAACAGCAGGAAGAGAAAATCGGTTCTTTAGAATCGGAAGTTAAATCTTTAAAGGGTGATTTGAATGATATCAAGTCCCTGCTTCAAGAACTGAATAGTTCTAACAGAAACAGTAAAACAACATCTAAAACGTAAATAGTATGGGAATGATAGAAATTTCTCAAAGAGGTCGTGGTGGTGTCAAAGATGCCTACGATAACTTCAAAGAGAGCATGAAGTGCTTGAAGGAAGACTTTGAAACCCTTTTGGACGAAATGGAAGAAATGGGTGAACGTCGTGAAGATTACGGACGCGAGTACGATAGAGACTACGACCGTGATTATGACCGGGAAGACCGTATGAGCGAGCGTAGAGGTCGCCGTCGCCGTCGTTGATAATGTAGTAGAGGGGAGGAGATTATTCTCCCCTTTTGTTTAACTAATAAATATTCAAATTATGAAGAATGTTCCTTTTGATGTATATAGCAATATCCCCGAAGGTTTAAAGACTTATCTTGCTACTAATGGAATGAATTTCAGCAAGAAATTATATGAATTTGCCGTTTCAATGATGAAAGGTAGACAGCCCGTCACTCCATTGTCTAAGGAGGAGGTTTACGCTTTGATGAAGAAGTATAACTTGACCTTAGAAAACGATAATGGCTATAACGCATGCTATATTTTTGCAATGGCAAAATCTGATTATCTTGGCTCTTCATTAGCAAATGAACAAGTGCTTTGCAAATTTGTGCAGGATTACTTAGGGGATGTAGATGGCAGTCCAGAAATGGCTTTCCGTTATTTCTATTCCCTATGCTCTGCTAAGGGAGTTGTAATTAATTGGGAAGATATGCTTTAATCTGCATATTCAACTTTATATTTCATTAGGGCATTATAAACCTCTATATTTATTTTGCCCTCTTTGAAATATTTATCAGCGAGTTCTTTGACGTACTTTTTTTTTTCAATTTTATAGGCATTAAAAGCTTCAATAGGAGTTTTAAATATCCCAATATGTTTTGTCTTATTATGTTTAGTCATAATGGCATAATAACTATTATCTCTAAAAGTCACGCCTATAGGTAGATTGCCTCTTTTTTTTTTGTTATTTAGCAATAATAGATTGATTTCTTCTGGCACAAAGCAGCAAGTTTCTGGAGAATATACCTTGTTCCCCTTTACCAAGATGTCTTTGTCTAAGACATAGCCATCAACATAGTTTTCATCAAACCAACGCTTGAAGTTAGATAGATAAGTCCACTCATTGCAGACAGAGCAATTTTGATAAGTGGGGAATTTAGAATGATATTTTTTACTATAGCATCTGTTCATCATGCTATGCCAAACCTTGTAGCATTTATCCTTGGTATTTATCTCTATATCATTAATTCCAACTCCAGATACTAAAGAATACATAGAACATTTTAAGCATCCTTTGCCACTTAAATGACTATTTGGTGTTTGCCAAAATTCTCCATGTTTAGGACAAGTGATACAGACTTTAATAGAACTTTTTTCGTATTTTACTTTAGAGTAATCATATTTATCTCCATGAATGCTCTTAGCTTTTGCAATAAATTGAGAAGTTGTAGTACGTTTCATAATTAGCTGATATTAATAAGTGCTGATAAAAAGAATAGAGGAAGGTGTATCAGCTTCACCTTATCGAACGGTAGCTACTCCGTCCTATCCTCTGTACAAAAATACTAAAAAAAGATGAAACGACAAGAGCTTTATATCGAAAAATATGATTGGCATATATTGCTGTTCTTGGACTATAGTTGTGATTATTTAAATGCAGTCTTGGATGCAATGGATAAGCTGAAATGTGGCAGTAAAAGTTATGATATTGCTTATGACAACTTGTCCTCTTGCAGCGTAAATACTGGGCTTACATTCAGTGACTACATCAGTAGGACATCTGTTATTGTAATTAGTATAACCAACTCTGAAAAAGAGTTTCTTAAATCATATCACCATGAATTGGGACATTGTGCCGTTCATATCTGCCAATTCTACGGTATTCCATTAGAAGGGGAAGAAGTACAGTATTTAGGTCAAGATTTGGTAGATAGGACATGGGACATAGCTAAGATTTTCTTATGTGACTGTGATTGTTGTAAAAATAAAAGAAATGAAAAGAAAAGAGATTTTGAAGGCAATGAAAGCCATGAAAAGTGAGAAACCGATTAATTCCATGTATAGAATGATACCTAAGTCACGCATGGACGAGTTTAAACGCTTCGCAGCTATCTTTGGATTTACTGAGGAGAATATAGAGAATATCTTGTCAAAGGAAAAAGAAATGGTGGGCAAATAACCCACCACAACTTTGCATTTGAAAATTCAAGTAGGCTTCTTCAAGCTTACCATACTTTTAACTATCATCCATTTATCTCGGTAAAAGCTGTTGGATGATATAAGTTCCTGCATGTTTGATATTCCTTGGTATATACTACTTGTAACAAATATAGCATCATCAATAGATACTTCTTGTGCTATTGTTTCATAGTCTTTTTTACAGACTTCTCTTAATACATACCAATAGAACCATCTTGCATAAACTATATCTTTACTTCTGTCTTTAGAAAGCATATCAGCCCTATCTACACCGAATAGGCTGGCGACAAAATATGACAATGAAATTTCCCAATTCATATCATATTTCCTAAGAATGTCACACACTTCTTTGAGTGTCTTATCTTTCATATTTATAAAATCGTTTTTAAGTTTTTGGCAATTCATGGTTTTTTTCTTTCATTATCTGGTTAATTCTCTTTATCAAAGGTTGTTCAGTTGTTCTGCTTACAATCATACATAAGGATTTCATCTCTTTTGTTTCCCAGCTTGCAAGTAGTTCAAACCGAAAGGATGCAAGGTAAAAATAGCCCTTATATGAAACGTTTGGAAAAGGTTTTCCCGTATAAAAAGCATTGCATTCTATAAATGGTCGAGGTTTAATGTCATTGAATGTACAAGTCTTTTCATCAAACACCTTCTCTATAGCTCTTTGCACACAGATAAACGGTTTTCCCTTATCATCTTTCCAAAAAGTAGCATTTACATCAAAGTGAATACCTTCTACATTCAGCCAGCCAGCTAATCCTTTCGTAGTGTTCTTGACATAACCTTTATTTCTCTGATTTCTGAACTCCATAGCCATACAAACTAAAATCTAACCTTGCAGGGTCAGAAGGAAATACTTTTTTTGCAAATTCAGTTACTTTTATACAAGTCTTTCTTGATTCATCTACTTTGGGGATAATTCCAAATTCAACTGCTGACTGCAAAGAATGTGTATCACAAGGAACAAGAAGTCGGGAAGGTGATAGAGTTTTCCATAATCCAATGTCAACTACACTATCTTTCCTTATCATCCATCTAAGTAGCATGTTCACTCTTTTATTTGCACAATTACTGTTTGGACTGGGTATCATTGTTTCACCATGCAATAAATGACATAATCCTTGGCAATAGTATGTGCATTTCTGAGAATAAGTAACACGTCCAAGAGCGTCTTCAAGATTAGGGTACTTCATATAAATGGAATGAAGTTTATCACAAAGGGAAGCAAAGCAATGCCAAGAAGTCATACGATATAAGCTCGTATAATTATCCTTGTATTTATTCCATTCCACGCCATATATATATTGAAAAGGCTTATTCCCCATTATCTCTGTAAGAATATAATCTATTTTGGGAATGAATACTGAACGCCTGCCATAAGCAAGCCAAGCTGCTATGACTGCCGCTACTTCGATGTCTTTTCTATCCTTAAATCTTCGTGGGAATTGTATAGGGTCAGACTTGATAAAACTCTCTACCTCATACTTTTCTGCAAGGTCAATGTAATCTCTAAACTTCATATTCATATCAATTTGTTATGTGCAAAAATAAGGTGTTTTTTTGAAAGCACCAAATATCTGGCTACCAATTTGATACAAACCTTAGTTCTACAAGTACTTTTGGAGGGGCTGCAACTTTTAATGGTGGAATGTATTCTGGTGATATCTTTCCGTTAAGCAATAATAATTACAGAATAGGTTCATTTAGCAATAGATTTATAGATGCGTATATTCAAGCTTGGGTCTATGCTAATTCTGGTCTTTATATGAATCCATCTGGTATAACCCAAAATGGTTCTTATTTGGAACTTTCAAGCGGTGGAAATGAGATTATTATAGCTGGAGGCACTGATTTTTATGTTAATTATAGAGGTGCAAGTTATCGCGGTAGGTCTGTTCCTAAAAAATGGTATTGGTGGGCAGGAAGCTCTTCAAGTTGGGCAAATATGGAATTTGGAGACTGTACACTGCATGGTTGGATAAATAGTACGGGAATAACTGAAAGTGGTGCTAATTATTATAATGTAGGAGCAAGATTTTCAAATACAAGCCATGATAGCATTGAAATTGTTGGAGGTAATTATACAATGGGACTTGGCTGTCATTCAAATGGTTCGTGGCATTGGTGGAGAGGTACAGCTAATCCGACAAGCTCTACAAATAAATCGTATGTTATGCAATATGATGGTAGCACATGGGCTTTTACTGGAAGTATTACTGCAACCTCTGCAATTACCGCTAAAGCTACTTCTGACTTTAGATTAAAAGAGAATTACGATGGGCTTATAGATTACCGAGAAAGACTACTAAAACTTGGCAGAGTTTATGACTATAATTACAACAAAAAAGCATTGGATTTATCGCAACAATCATTGGTTCTGTGCAAGCCAATATCCTTTCTATCCGTCTTGTTGAATCAGAGCAAGAACGAATGAGAAAGGAATTGGAACATGCTAAATCAGAGATTAATAGGCTTAAAGGCTTAGTTGCCTCTTTACAGAACTAAGTTCTTTTTCTAAGGTAGCTATCTTCTTTTTGAGGGTAGCTACCTCATTATCTACTTGCTGAATACCTCGCCATAATACGGGTATTAAACGTTCGTATTGTATTACATAATAATCTTTAAAACAGTTACTTACCCATTGGCTATATCCATTTATTAGCAAGTCTTGTGCAATAAGTCCGTAATGCTCCTCATTGTCATTAAAGATTGGAGAGTTTGCTTTTGCGGTATCATTCCAGTAATACTTCACTGACTTTAACTTGTGAATAATATCCAAAGCATTGTATTCTTTGATATTTTTCTTCAATCTTATATCTGAAGATGACGCCTTGGCTGTTACTGCTCCTACGGCTGCTATGTTACCATAAAATTTCCAATTTTGAATATAATCTGCCCAAGTTCCATCTGCACTACATGCGCTAAATCTTATTGTATCTGCTGTGCCATCAGACCCTACTCCAGTGCAGTACGAGCCAGGCTTATCCCATATAAATGCAGCAGCATTAGCATTAGTACTGTATCTATACCCAAATATAGGATAATTACATTTTATTTGCCCTCCAACAACATGAAGTTTAGTTTCTGGCGCCCCTGTGCCAATACCTACATTACCTCCTCCGGCGCATACTATTAAAGAATTTGTAGTATTATGCTGCAAATATAACTTACCATCATAAGCATTTATCTCACCGTCTCTTCCGGTATCGTTTAATTTATTATTAGTTTCTATACATATACGATTAAATTTAGCTCCACCTGTAACATTAGCGGTACCATCAAAGCTTTGCCCCCAGATAGTACGCGCTGTAGTGAGTTTAGTAGCAGTTGATGCAGAACTTGCATTGCCGGATAGTGAGCCACTAAAGGTCGTGCTTGTAATGGAACTAAATCCCGTCATAGTCGAAGGCAAGTACATATCTACATTGCCCGACCCATTAACTGAATAGGAGTTATAATGCGCTCCGCTTGGGTCGTTTATATAGAACGTCCGCGTAGTCCCCCAATAAGAAGTTGTAATATTAGCTGAACCGTTGAACGATGTACCATTTATTGTACGTGAAGTCTGCAAGGTTGTAGCGGTTGTAGCATTACCACTTAGAGAGCCAGTCAATGTTCCAGATAGCCCTCCATTGAATGTAGCCTTACCCGAAAAAGTACTTGTAGAACTTATGATAAGTTTATATGATATAATATCATCACAATATAATGTTGAAAAAGACCTTAAGGAAAGATTATAGCATGAGTATGCTCGATTCTTTATATTATTTATTACTGGTGCAGAATAGCTATAGGTATCTCTCGTCCAAGAATATCCATTGCTGTTTATTATAGCTTCTATATTATCGTTGTTGCTATAATAATAGATAGCTCCTCCTCTTAAATATACAATTTCTACACTTGCCATCGTATTCTGTTCAATACCACCGCAAGGAGATTTATCACAAAAACCATAATTATCAGCGTATATAATTCTTTGATTCTTTTGTCTCCCCCATCCACCTGCAGCAGTGTCCCATTCAATAGCAGCAGAAAAACCTTTTGGATGTGTAGCCCAAGTAGGTTTATTACCATCTAAACAGTTCCAAATTTTAATTCTAATAAATGATTTACTTTGTACTAATTGAAAAGATATAGGATAATATTTGTTAGCATCTAAACTTTTTAAATCAATAGTTTTAGTATAGCTGTTTAATCGCTTCATAAAAAAACTTATCCCAGCTTTTCTATAATAATTATCCCCATCATCTGTAGTTATAATTTGAGTAAAATCATGGTTTTCATTTTTTGCTGTATCTGAGTTAATATAATTTACACTAATATATTTATTTTGATTTCTTCTTACATACGTATTTGCAGTTGATTCCGCAGAGCCATGAAAGCCATCCAACAAATCCGCATTCAAATTCGTACATGTAGTAGTAGATACACACTGAAACGGCTGTGTTCCAGTAGCTATCTTAGATATAAAAGCATTAGCATATACTCTATTCCAATAATAATCTGTTCTTCCTAAATCAAAGTTCGCATTAACATAGGGAGTTATATTGCCCTTAACAACTGTAGTTTTATTAAAGTAATATTCTGGTGCTGTTGTATAAAAATGACAGAAGTAAGTATTTGTAGAGCCAATTGTTGTCAAGTAACCGCTACTTTGGGTAAATAAATATCCTTCACCCGTTACTCCTCCTTTCTTAGATTCAGTACCACTTGGTCTTAATTCTATTGCACCAGCAGTAGAAGAAGCACTTGAATTTGTTGTAACAGCTATGTCGCCAAAGATAGTACCGGAATAAAGTCTTATGTACGCCCAATTATTAGCAGCAGATTTAGCTTGCAAATGAGGACCGGAAGAGGCATACGCTATAAAACTTTTCGCATGTACGCTTGCATTATTACCTGGTCCAAAATGATATTCAGTAGGTGTTGGTCTATTATCTTTTGAAGTATATCCAAAGAAGATATTACTATTATCTGTATATGTACCTCCAAAGTTAATCTCATTACTTGAAGAGGGATATACTATAAGACCAGATGTACCAAATCTATCGTGCATATAGTTTTTGTAATTGCCAGCATGTAATATATTGTAGTTTGCACCACTATATCTAAATACTATGCCATTAGCTACATTATCAGTCATTCCTAAGCATAATGTAGGATGGCTATCAAGTTTATCATTGTATAGGTAAGCTCCAAAAGTCGCATTATATCCTACTTCAACTGTAGGTATTGTACTATTTACAAATTGAATATAAGTTCCAGTTGCATTACTTGATTTAACGGTAACTACTGTAGCAGAAGTTAAAGTATCTCCGACCGTTAGTGCCCCCGTCAATGTTCCACCAGAAAGTTTTAGATATTTACTGTCTAATGCAGAGGCGTAGTTACCTTCGTGCAGTATTTTGTACCAAGTTCTGAAAGAACTTGCACCAACACCTCTAAAGTAAAAATCATCAGAATTATAGGCTGCTCTTAATTGGAATAACCTATTTGCCGCAGAACCAATGTTTAATACAGTATCATTAGCACCAGTAGTTCCATATGCAGTACCATTTGCCTCCCATACAGATGTCTTAGATGCTGTAAATGTAGATACAGTATCTATCGCAGTAGAGGTTATTTGAGCATATCTCTCTAAATGGTTAGCGGTAGTAGCAATATTGCCTTTAGTTAATGTCAGTACTCGCGTACTATTGTCATAAGTAGCGTTGGTAAGGACATTTCCCGTTCCAGTAATAGTAGTGGAAGGGTAGTTTGGGAGCGTAATATACTTGCTTGTGTCTGGCACATAAGTTTGGCTGTTAACTTTGATACCAGCAATGCCAGTACCTCCACCACCATTCTTTTCAAGTTCAGTAATTCTACTTGCCAACTTGTTGATAGTGTATGCATTGAAGGTGTCTGATAATGTTGAATCAGCAAATGTACCACCTAAACTTGAATATCCATAAACGGTGTCAATAAGACCGCCTCCTCCACCGCCACTACCGGAACTGATACCTTTTGCAGATACAGCACCGCTTGCGTAGAAGTTAACAGCCGAGCCATCTTCTTTGTAGACTTTAATAGCATTATTGGCACTATCTACTCCAATGCGATACCCAGTTGTTCCTATTTCGATGTAGTCGGAAACTGTCAATTTCTGCATTGGATATTGCGGTATCATATAGCTAATAGTCTTCGGAGTTCCAGAACGATATACAATCTGGAATAGAGAAACATAGTCGCCAAGCTGATTTTCTTTGATGATGAATGATTGTGGGTCAGCATGGAAAACACCATCAGTCCCCCACCATACAGCACCGCTTGCAAGGTAGCCAGAGCCATCCATACGAATGATAGCCTTTGCTACATCTGATGGCATGTTTGCTTCTGTATAATCTGCTCTATCCTTCATAGAACCTCCATACCAAGAAGCAATACCTCCACCGACCTTAGTAGCATCATAGACACCATTCATACCGGACATTACTTTAAATCCAGCTACCGGGTCAGTATATCCCAGCATGTTTAACGCATTCTGAATAACACCACCTTCGATTGTGGTACTCTCTTTCCACGCTTTCTTTAGATATTCATAACCAGCCAAGTCTTTTTTAACGGTATCTACTACTGCCTTAGCTGCGTCACTGATGGCATTCAAAGCTGCCGTTCTTTGATTGTAGTATGCAGATTGCTTTGAAGCGAAGTCAGAAGGTATAGTTATATTTTCGGGAGTAGAAGCAGATAATGTAACCAACACTGCACGATAATTGCTATGAGCATTTAGATAACCCGTAGGGCTACCCAATGAATACAAAGTATATCCTGCTGTAATATTAGTCTTGTCAGCGTCTATACGAACTATTTCGTCTTTAATAGCTTGCTTTTCAGTAGGAGATATAACCCCATCTTCTGCCCACTTATCCAATCTTTGCTTTGCTGCTTCCGCTTCTGCTTTGGCTGCATCTGCCGCCTTTTGAGCCTCTTCCGCAGCTTTCTTTGCATCTTCTGCCGAAGTGTTTATTTTGTCTTGGATAAAGTTGTTGGCTGCATTCAAATAAGCTATAAAATCTCCATATTTGGTATTGAAGGTGTCGTACCTACCATCTACCAAAGCGACTTCCGTTGAGGTAGCTACTCCGTCAGCTATGGCATCATCAATAGCAGTAATAAGCTCGGTAGTTGCCACATTAAATCCATCATAAGCGGTTTTTAGTTCTACCTTAGCAGTACCGGACAATAAAGGATTAGCATAAACCTTAGAATAAGATTCCGCTACGCTCTTCTGTATTGATTTGATTGAGTTCAAATATTTCTCAATTGCGGCAGCTTCTTGTCTGTCAACAATACCGTCTTTAAAGGCTTCGTCTGTGAAGTCTTTCATATTGGTTACAGTCTGCTTTGCGTCATTGGCTTCTTTCTTAGCTTCTTCTGCTGCCTTTTGCGCTTTAGCTGCTTCAAGATAAGCCTTTGAAGTGTCATTGTCTGCAATCTGCGTCCATCCCCATGTATTTCCCGTCTTTACCCATCTCCATGATTTTCCTGCATCGGGAGTAGTTTCATCATCGACATATTCTTGGATATTGGTAAATACATCACCTTCATGCCGTTTTTTCAAAGCTTCTGTATTCCAATCTACTGCTGGCTGGTTTGTAAGAGTTGGTGTGTATTCTCCATACCAAGTTTCCTTTACTCCATCTATCTGGTCTTGGAAGCTGTTAAATGTTTCCTCAACGTCTTTGCCAGATTTGGTTACAAGTTTACCTTTTATCTCAACACCAGTTACCGTATCAAACTTCATATAGCTGCTCTTATCTCTTGCTCCAATATAAGAGTTGCCATAGACGTTCATATAAGCGAGATTTGTAGTCTTGTCAACACCGTAGGACACGTACTCTTTGTTGAGGTATGAATAGCTGTTTATGCCAGCATATAAAGTCATACTTGGCGAGAAAGTGTCAACTGCACTAAAGATAATTGCATTCTGTCTTGTCTTGTCCTCTACATGAGTAACACCATTTGCATCAACAAAAGTCTTATTACCTAACTGACAAATAGTATCTCCTACTCGCGGTGCATCACTGGCTGCATCAGCATCAGTTTTTGAGATGTCAATGTAATTAGTTCCTACGTTTACAACCAAACGCCATAAGTAATGATTTGACACATTCTCATAAACTCCCTCCTTAATATTGAAGTCTTGTGCCAAAGCCATATCTCCTGCTCGGAAACGATTATCTAATGCTTCCGTACCATCATCTTGGTAGAAATAGCATCGCCAATAGTCCCAAACATTTTCGCCAGTCTTGTTGCCTTCTTCGTCAAGTATATCATTTCTATCTTCTATCTTGATACATTCGATTGCACCACCGGGAGTAATCATTTGGCGACCTCCGATAACTCCGGTCTTGATAATCTCCAAAGCATAGAACATGGCTTTCATTCTTACTGTCAGATAATCAAGCTCTGCATGTGATTTTCCGTCTGTATCTGCATAGAATATACCACCCGTACTTCCGGTCACATAGCTACCGACTTTCAATCCACGCAAGAAAGTTATCATTCCTTGTGCGGTATCATCTTTAACTCTGCTGAGTTTTTTGTTCAGTTCGCCTACAATGTCAAGTCCATAAATAGCTTGTAACTGTGCTACTTGGCTTCCTAACTTGCTAAGTCCATCAGCTATCTGTCCTATCTGATTCAGTACAATAGACACTTCGTCCGTTAAGGTAATATTATAAGTAGGAAGGGGATTTGTACCATATTGGATTGACATTTCCTTTACGGATAATTCCATAGCGTCCTCATTGTCTTTATACAAGAATCTGACAATAGTATTAGGCTTAATCTGCGCAAGAATTGCTTGGTTTGTTTCCAAGAAGTGTTCGTCGAAGCTCAAAGGATAGTCATACAAAGGCATATTATTTTCAAGCATATATCTTTTCATGGCGACGTCCAAACGTTCTTGTGCCTTGTCTATATATGCTTGTGGCATTTCAATGTGCAATATGACAAACTTGTCGCCAGTTTTAACTTGCTGGAACTTGCTTGGCATTATCGTACCAAATGTATCTAAGTCCTTTGTCAGTTTAATAGTAATAGCTTGGTCTGTACTGTCTGGATATTTAGCATAGTCCCTCTGTTCTCCATTTGGTTTGAATACAATGTTTCCAGCTTCATCAGTTACATAGAAGTTCTTTTTTACATCTTCCCAATCTACTGCTACCTCATAGTTAGCTCCTAATGTGTCGCCAGACTTCATGGAGAAGGTCATTCCACTTGTAACTGCTGCTTGTGCATATAAGTCAAAGCCAAGAGGATAAAGCGTCACATCAAAATACGACTGTCTAACCTCTCCCGTTTCGGGGTCAATATAATCATCCCAGCCACCTTCCGGTACTATTACTTCTTTGAACAAGTCAATAGCTTGTCCCTTGTATGTCATACCTTCAATAGTAGGTTGTATGCTGGAAAATTCTTGGATATGGAATATTGGTGCAAGAGGATTGATAGGAGTAGGATAGCTGCTATCTGCGTCATAGTAGTCAATAAGAGGGTCTTTAGAACCAAACAAGACTTTATTTCTAACAGCCTCTACATATACTGATGGCATTAACGTGTCACGAGTATATGGGTGCTCAATGCGATTTCCGTCTGCATCTGTAATTATAGGATAGCCATACGGAATATTAATGTTGCTACCATATCCAGCAATACGAGTAATGACCTTATTATTCTTTGGTGTGCAATCATTGTTTTTTAGTCCTACACCTTGTCCGAATTTGAATATGTATGGCTTGTTTTCATTGTCAAGTATTTCCTTAGATGGCTTGCCAAACCAAATAGTATATCCATCAACTACAAATGGAACTTTCCATGTTTCGTATGCAGTCTTGCAAACGTCTGAAATAAATTGATTGCTGAATGATAACACATCACTCATTGTCCCATCATCTACAAATGTTGGCTGCAACTTGCAAGTCCATTTAGTTCCGACAAGACATGAGTTGATTTTTTGAACGAACATGCTTAATGTACCAATCCACGAGAAAGTCCGTTTTTCGCTGCGATAACTTTCCTCACTGCTACTAATAGCAATGTCAGTAAAGGGAATGTTGTACAATTCAATCATTTCATGGTAGAAAGTACAACTATATTTAGTCATTCCCTTTGCCTCGCTGTTTTCCGAAGTCATTCCTTTTCTAACAACTACGGGAGGATTTTTAAGAATGTACTTTATTCCTTTATACTCTACATATTCTTGCAGAGTAAACGAAAGTGAATTGTCTTTATAATAAAACTCTCCTTCTATCTTGTCATTTAACGACATAACAATAGTTGAGAAAGTGTGTTTTCTCAAACTGATGTCGTGGAAGGGAGTGCCATCTTCATTGTATATATTCAGTATAGGGTTTACTTCGTTCGCCATTTTACGTAGTATTTAATTCCGATTATTCCTATGATTGCTGCATTAATTAGTAAAAGCCACCAGCACCATGATGGAACATGCTTCTTAATGACTTCTTTCTCCTTAATGACTTCTTTCTCTTGATATATAGTATCATTCTGTATGACTGTTCTGTCTATGTACTTGATTTTTTCAATATACTTAGTATTAAAAACAGTATCGCCTTTTTGAATAACAGAAAAATAGATACTATCTCTTGTGTGTACCATTAAAGTGTCATGCCGTTCTTTGATAATCTCTTTTATTTCTGTATTTTTCTCCAAGTCTTTTGCAGTTCGGCATGAAAACAAAAGAGGCAAAAGGATTATTAGGAGAAGAACCTTTTTCATCCTTTGAAATAGGTTACTTTGCCATTACTTCCATCAGTACGTACATCTAAGTGTACCCAAGTGGCATCTTGTTCCAAGCGTACCGGATAAGGAAGAAGTATCTGATTTGCCTTAATCCAATTACGAACTTCCAAGGCGGTCATTCCCTTCACATCAAAGTCCAGTGCAGTTCCTTGCAGATGTGCAGATACATATACCTTCTCCAATCGGGTCTTTTCAGCTACTAATTGGCATACATTACAACGAAGTCCTCTTTGCGTTAGACCTCCTCCCGAATGCCAAGTATTGACAGTTATAGGCTTGCCAAGCTTTTCTCGTATGACACACATTGTTTCAAGCAGCCGTGGGTCAAAAAACGTCCACGCCATTTCTCCAAACTTGTTATATACATGCTTGCAAACAAGCTCTTTGATATTAAAATAGTTCTTTATATTCATTTTCAGTCCTCCTTCTTTTCATTCTTTTCACAGCCTCTACATTCTTCACATTCATGTGCCATATCAAACTTTGCTTGCTTTAACAGCACCGGACATTCTTCGCTTGGTACTTTGCAAATGTATGCTTGCCGTATAGAGATAACTTTTTCTTCATACTTTTTTTTCAGTTCTGAAAGGTCGTTTTCAATACGGTTTACTTCCTTGTTCACATACGTCTGTATGTTACTGTAGCTTTTCTCCATTATTGATATTGACTTTTCAAGGTTCGTAATCTCAACTGTCCGAGCCTCTGCCATCGCTTTCTTGCGAGAAGGTTTCATATTTACAAGTGAAACTATTCCACCTAAGAAACCTCCTCCTCCAAGTATTGATACTAAAATCTGCGTCCAATCCATGATATTGTTATTTTAAACGTTGCTACTGTAAGTAGTTTTATTAGGAGTTTCGATAATCTCTGTATTGTTGTTCTTGCTTATCCGTTCAGCTTTTTCAGCTTGCTTGATAGCATCTTCTTCTTCTTGCTTCTTTTCTTTTTCTACTCGGTCAAGTTCATCTGGTGCAGAAGACGGAGATTCTTCAATCAATGTTTGTCGGGAAATCCATTTAGATTCCATAGCTAAGTTGGTAATCTTAGTATTGTTGGTTTCCATGCTCCAAATATTCAGTTTGGCTTTAATTTTCAAATCTGTATAAGCATTCGTCTGGTCTTCTTCCAATCCTAACATCTCTTGGAAAAGATAGGTTATCTCATTGATAGAATCAGACCAATCAGCAACACTTTGAGTAGCCAACGCAATATCATTACGCATAGACAATGCAATACCGTTGCCACCGCTTCCAGTATTAGTGATATCCTTTGGAGTGATAAAGCTGACAGATGAAGCGATTGAAACTTGTTCCAGCAAATATTCCAGATAAGCAATCATGCTTTCCGGTTCTGGAAACTCCAAAGTCTTTGCTTCTGTCTTGTAGCTTGAACCTTCGTCTGCCGGGAGATTGATAACTAATGTGCCGTTATCTCGCTTGAAACTGTCTTCATTCATTTCCCCTTTTAAGACTAATCCCCAAGTGCCGAACCGCTTCAATGTCACAGCATGTATGTTTGTAAGCAACTCAATTATCTCAATTATACTTTGAGAATATTCCCAAGCTACTTTGCCTCTATGATAGACAAGAGGATTACGGCTAAATCCATGAAGAATCCTTTCAGTAACCCATCCATTATTGGTAGGCTCTCCTTCTTTGCTTCGTATTGAACGATAAAGGTACTTATCATCGAATGTATCAATGACTTCTGTCAAATCATCTATCTTATAAAATAAGGAGCGTGAAATTTCTTCCCCATATTCATTGTAGTTGGGTATGATAGAATATCCATCATCATAGGAATAGACTTTAACTGTTCCCTTTTTCTTTATAGGGTCAAATTTAAATAGTACGCCAGCATCGCCAACTTTCTTTTGTTTGGATATTAGTTCGTACTTGATTTGCTCCATATTTCTCATGTTCCATTCCAGCTTGAAATTCTGAAACTTCTTACTGATGGTATCATTCTTCTCTATATTACAGAGAGTAAAAGAAATAGGATTAGCAGTGAGATGAAGAACATGTGCCGCATGAATATTCTTTTGCAAAGAAACTGTCAGCACAAGTTCATCTATGACTATATCAGTATCTCCAACTCTGACTGCAATCTTAGGAATTGAATTATTATACTTTATATTGTGTAGAGAAGGGTCGTACTCTCTCAGATAGAGGTCTTGTGAAACCTCTTGCAATGTCAAATCGCTCAACTGGGCAGTTGATTTTTGGTTAAGTGTAACATCACCAATATAAGTTTTGCACGACTGAAATTTTCCACCTCTTGTAAAAGGCTTCTTCAACAACAGCCGCGTTGGTTCTGACAAATACCAATCAATGTTTTTTCTCGTTATCATTTTATATGCTGCTTAAAATTTTCAATATCTTATCTGAATTAGTAATCTTTCCTCTTTCCCTTGTTGGTTGTGCAGTACCATTTACTTGGTTCATTATATCTTCAAGAGATAATTTCCTTCTTAATTCTCCACCAGTAGCACCAGCCAATTCCCTATAACAGTCATAACACAATCCCCCACAAAGCATAATGATGTTGTCTGTAAGGTCGGGAGAAAAGCCTTTTATCAGAGCATGTTGTTCCTTCTTTCCTTCAAACTGTATTCGTCCCGAAGGCAAGCGTTTAAATTTGAATATTCTGCTCTCAAACTGCATTTGCTTTAAGACGGTAGTAGAACCTTCACGCTTTAGTTTCTGATGTGTATATCTCATTTTAGCAAGCTGTCTGTCATAGGTTATCAATCCAGCCTTTATCATTTGAGTAGCAAGGTGGGCTGCTTCATCTTTAAACCTTTCATACAACTTCTTTCCTTTAGCAGTTGCGGCAATCGCTCCGGAGAATGCGACACCTCCACCGTTTGCTGATACAAGATTGAAAATCTCTTTTAAGAAACCGTTACCTTGCACATCAATGATTAGCTCTTTATCAGTCAATCCATGCTTAACCATAAACTGCTTAATCATCTTTACAGCTTCAAGATTAGAGTTTTTCATGCAATATTGTATATCGTCACAATGGAAACCTACCCAATGCTTCATTACAAAGTTATCCTCCCCAGTAGTTGCCATATCCACGGTAATACGCTCCTTCTTGCATTTACATGGAGAAACATGAGTAAACATATTGAGAATATCATCCTCTGTCACTTCGGAAAGATTATCTTCTTCTTCTTCTTCTTTTTCGTCTTGTATAGAGAAATTCCAATTAGGTTCATACATTGAATCTGCAAGCACAGATGTTGCAGCCATAGCGCGATAACCTTTGTTTGCTTTAAGCATAGCTTGGTTATCCCTCACATCAAAAGTAAAAAATACCATGCTCATAATAAAGTCCTCATAAGACATATCCGGGTCAATCTGCAAAAGGTTATCTATAATGTCTTTGCATTTAGAATAAACCTCTTCCTTAGTATTTCCCCAATAGACTTCATCCAAGTTACCCTTTACAATGTGGAAGAACCGAACAACTCCATTCATTTCTTTAATGGGTTTTCCATCATCTCCAATCCATCCACCACCATTCTTGCCACAGCCACATAGCTTACGTATGAAGCATTCACGTTCCGGATTTTGGGCAAGATATATTTGAGCTTTACCCTTAGTGTTTGCACGCAGACGGGTTTGACAAGTAGAAATAGTCCTCCATTCAAATTTATTGCATTCTTCAAATATGGCTTTCTTAAACTGCAATCCTTTGAATATCTTATCTATTACAGTGGGACTTTCATTATTCAACTGCTGGAATTTGATTTCAGAACTATTGAAAAACTTCACACCCATATCGTCTTGAACCTTAATGACTTCTCCAATAGGTTCTCTTGGTTGTATTCTGAAACGTCTATCAATAAGCGGATATATTTCTTTAAGACCGTCCACTACTTTCCCAGCGTCAAAAAAGTCGCCAACGTTACGCATGAACCATACAGCCTTTGCTCCTTGATTTTCATATAGATATGAAATTGGAGCATAACCTAATGTAAAACTTTTTCCACCGCCACCGGAACCAGTAAGTACAACATAGTCAGCATTGCTTCGGATGGCTTCATATTGGCAACCCGGCAATGGACTAACAATTTTGTCTTTCTGTATTTTCTCGCTCATAATGGTTCTTTAGGCGCTTATATCCAAGCTTACACTTGAATAACTTGACGTTTCATCGGACCACTACTTCTTAGGGAGCTTGTGCTCCGTTCGTCCATAGTTGGGTTCTCACCGTCCAATCCCCGCTGCGCCAGCGGTTGGGTTAATACTATTTTAAATCTCTCTGCGTAGCTTGGTTTTCGCTACATTGGCATTTGTTTATAAAAAGCTAAGTGATACTTTGTAGATAAATACCGTTCTCTTTTTTTCTACAAAAATACGCAATCTAAGCTTCGATATATGCCACTTATCGAAAAACAAGCTACATACCTTAAAATAAAAATGCTACTTTTTCGATAACCACAGTATGAGTAATGAAAAAGCTATTTATTTTTGTTCAAAATAATAAAATCATTGACGAACAATGGCACAAAAAGAAGAAGTTTTATCTAAAGTTAATCAGATTTGCGAAGAACGTAATTTTGATTTGAGTGAAACATTCAGAGATAAGTTCTCTGAGAAATTTGCAGAAGCTTACAAGGATGCTCCGATTGAAGATGCTGGCTTAGTAGCCGCATTGAATATTTCGGTTGAAAGTAGCGGACATGCAAGAAAGAACGCATTCTCAGAAGCGACTAAGGGATTTGAAGCTAAGGAAGCTGAATATAAATCTCAGATTGAAGAATGGAAGAAAAAGGCTGAAAAAGGTAATGATGGTGGAGAAGGCAATCAAGAGCCTCCGAAATTTGAGTTGCCTGCCGAGTACAAAGAGAAACTTGATAGGCTGGAAAAGTTTGAATTGCAAGAGAAAACGAAGTCTGTTCGCAATCAGATATACGATACAGCCAAGTCTAAGGTGAGGGAAGATTTACATGAATCTTTTCGTAACTATCTTGGTAAGCAGAATATCGCAATTGATGCTGATGTTAATGCCGAGGCAGAAAGACTGCTGAAAGATTATCAAGATATATTCAGAAGCTCTATTGGTGATATTACACCATTATCTCCGGACGGAAAGAAAACAGCAATGGAAGACTACCTTGCTGCCATAAAACCCGTCAAACTTTAAATAGTATTAACCCAACCGCTGGCGCATCGGGGATTGGACGGTGAGAACCCAACTATGGACGACCGGGGCGCAAGCTCCCTAAGAAGTAGCGGCTCGATGAAACGTCAAATTATTCAAGTGTAAGCTTGGATATAAGCGCCCTTTAAATATTAAAAAAAATGGCACAATTTAATTTAGAAACCTTTTTTGCTTCCGCTAAACAATTTAGAGGTGGCAAGTTCGTATGGTGGAAGGACGCCAATCACGAGGAACGTTCCAATGTTCTCTATGGCTCTACCATTGCAAACCCGTATAAGGGTTTTGGCTATGCTTTTGCGGCTGACTTGTACGAATACAGATTGTGGAAACCGGGTTTCCTTCTGAAAACGTTTAAGGTGGCAAAGGCTACTACTGCTGACACAGACACTACTCTGTATGTAGATGGTTCTGGCTATTCTCACATTCCCGAAGTAGGCAATGTACTTATGAAAGCTCCCGATACAGTTGAAACTGCGGGACAGTCTGGTAAGGTTACATCTGTTGAGTTCGATGAAGAGAACAAGCAGTTTATTCTTACTGTTGACACTGCAATCGGTGCTCTGACTACTGATGATATTTTGGTTGAAGCTGCTGATAGCAATGGTGACGTTGCAACTGCTGCTGCTGCCGACGCTACTGTGTTGGTTAAAAACCCGAATACCTTCATCGAAGTAGATACACAGTTCGCTCCGACTGATGGTCGCTGGGGAGTTACAGATGTTCAGCACAACATCAACACTGTTTATGGCAAGCGTGCATTTGTTGAACGTATGCAACCGCTTCCGAAGTATGTATTGGCTAAGAACCGCAACTACATCGAAGGTGTATTTGAAATCTAAAGGAAAGGAGTAGAATTATGGCAAACGCATATAAATATCAATTTAATCCCGACGAGTTAGTAAGCCAACTCTATCAAAGAGGCTTGGTAAACTCTGACGGTACGAGCGCATTTATTCAGACGCTCATTGACGAGAAAATCGTCATGGATGCAAACCAGTTCTTCTGGCAGGAACACTTTACTGTTGATGGTGGCAAGTACCCTATTGACATGAGCCGCCCGAAGCTTGACCCTGCTTATACTATCTATAATGTTACTCGCCGCCCCGTTCCGATGGCTGATGCAATGACACCGTTGAGTGAAGTTGCTCAGATGGATAACGAAGGCTGGGAACAGAGAACTGGTACTATCCCTCAGTTCGGTAAAGGCTTGTTTGAAACTTCTCTTTCAAAAGAGGAATTGAAAGCACGCTTGAATGAACTTGGTGAAGCTAATGCTACTTTGTTGGAAGGTTATGTACGTGGTGTTGCTGACTTGATTAAGACACACAACTACCGTCTTTCTAACATTGCCGCACAAGCTTTGTCTAAGGGAGGTCAGTACAGCAATGATGATTCTCGTGGTATGTCCGGTGTCGTACATGAGTTCCCGAAGTATGTGCCTACTGAAAACTTTGTTAAGGCTGGTAAGGAAGTATGGACGAACGCAGAAGCTAACATTCCGGAACAAATGGCAAAGATTGAGAAAGATTTCCGTGACCGTACTGGATTTACTGGTACAATGGAATGGGATTTGCCGTATGACATGGTTATCACTCACTTGTTGAACAACAAATACTTCAAGGAAGAAGTTAACCGTTGGATTCGCTTGTATGCGCCCGATAAAGTTATTGTTGTTACTAATGGTGCTTCCGGCATTGATACTAACATCATTTCTTGGGAGCAGCTTATTCAGTATTCTCGTTCTTCTGTATCTAAGATTTCTCCTATCCGCATTGTGAAAGAGGAACAAGTGGTACAAGACATCAAAACGATTAAGACTGTACAAGGATGGAAGGCTGGCGTAGCAGTTCTGCGTCCTATTGGCTTTGCTGGTAAGGTTGTTCATTCTGATGTTGCCGATGTTATCTTGTTGCAGCGTGAAGCAAACAAGACGATTGACTATTCAATCGCTTCTGCACAGAATGACTTGATTTATATTATCAACAAGGTAGTTCCTAACGGTATCTACAAGGCATATCATACTGATGCTATCGGTCGTTATATGCCAGTGCTGACCGAGTTTATGGAACACATTGTTGTTGATACTACGTCTGCTGGTTCTTAAACTTGGAGGGTTATATATGACTATACTTGAATGGCTTTCTTCATCTTGTCGGTATTCGTTTGAGGAGAATACATTTATGAGAATTGCTCTTGACCGCGGCATCACAGATGTAAACGAGGATGCTATGACGTTGACCCAAGAACAAAAGGATTTAATGACTGCCGATATAATATTTACCGCAGTGTTGTTAAGCCCTTCAAGTACAGCATCTCAATCTGCCTCTCATAATAACTTCCAGCGTACAGTTGGGTCAGAGACGGACATCTATCAGAGTAATAAAATAAGTTATGCTTTGGGCATATATAAGAGATACAATGACCCTAATTACGAGGTTCTTATCTCTGCTCGTCCAAAGATTAAACTCTTGAAAATTATAGATGTGATATGATTTCATTCAGTGACATAGAAGAATTTCCTTTTTCGGGACGTATATACAGAATCATCGAAAGTTCTATGGGCGACGATGAAGAAGATACCGTCTACGAAGGAGTAATGGACGTGAATCTTTCTGTTGCTGAATCCGGTTCGACCGCTCAAACAAGCGACTACGTTGTTTCTATTCCTTTGATAAAAGGAGAGGACGGGAAGTATATTAATCCAGTACGTAATGAAGACTGGATAGAATGTGATGTTATGGGAGAGCAAATTAAGATGCAAGTTGATAACAGCATACCTTCGATGTTAGGTGCTATAACTATATATGCAAATAGAAAAGGTGGATGGCGATAAAAGTAAAAGTTGATTTGAGTGGTTTGAAAAGGGTTCGGCAAGAACTGTTTGACAGACTTGCTGGCGAGCAAACCCAGCGACTAATAGCCTATGCACCCGAATTGTTGAAGAAAGCATATTCTGAAAGCGGATTTACCGACCAGACTTACAACTTGGCTGATAGTTATATTTGGGCTGTGTTCTATCAAGGCAATTTGAAGGGGAGCGGCTACTTGTATCCGTATCAGATGGCAACTAAAAACTCAAAGTATCATGGCAAGCTGATAGATGGAAGAAAGCTTGCTGACGAGTTCTTGGCAAACTATACTCCTGCCACTTATATAGGATGTGATTTGGTGCTGGCAGCAACAGTGCCTTATGCTCCTATATTGGAAGGAGGAAATACTGGAAATCCAAGACGAAGGTTTGAGGTGTTATCAACCATATATGACGATATTAAGGAAGATTTTGCAGGGAAGGCAACTGTTAAAACAATAGGGATATGAGCGTTCCGTTTCAAGAAAAAGTAATTGGTGAAAGATTATATCAAGTAATCAATAGAGGTGTAGTGGGGACACCATCAAGAATATATGAATATCCTTGTAAACAAATCCCATGAGCGTGATTGATGCAAGGCGAATGCCGATATACCAATATGTTTATTCTCTCTTCATAGATAAGGTTACAAAGTACATCTATCCGATGGAAATGCCTACCAAGTTGGAGGAGGAGATAAATGCTGGCGGTTTCATGGTTATCCGTCTGGGAGAAATTAAGGATAAGAGCCAGTTCAACTTGAATGCTCTTGCGAGCGTTCGCGTGACAGTTGAGATGTATATTCCTCCCAAGACAAGAGGTCGGCTTGATACCACCTTGCTGGAAAAGTATGAAACAAGTATATCCGACATTGTGAATGCAGAAGTTGAGAAAGCCGGAGAGAAATACGACATCTCAACTGACGGTATATTGTCAACTGATGATATATATAATGAGAGCGACAATCTGTTCTTCATGTATATTAAATCATTTATGGTACTAATAAAGTAAAAATTAACCCAACCGATGGCGCATCGGGGATTGGACGGTGAGAACCCAACTATGGACGACCGGAGCACAAGCTCCCTAAGAAGTAGCGGCTCGATGAAACGAGTCGGGGCTGGTGCAGAAACTTCTTATACTCCTCTTATGGGTGTGTTGGAAGGTTTGTCTATCAGTCAAGAAACCGCAAGTGAAAGTGCTATTAACGGTGAGTTCTATGATACTCCGCTTGATAGCGTGGGTACACTTGGTTCTTACAAGATTGAATTTGACTTGGTTAAGTACAAACCGGAAGAGATTGCCGCTATGGAAGGCGGTAAGTTTACCGCTTCTACTGGCTTGTACACAATGCCTTCTTCATTCACCAACGTTTACAAGCAGTTCAAGTTGGAGTTCTACAATGGTATTGACTACATTGTTATTTACAAAGGTAAGGTCGCTACCAATTGGGATGGTACTGATTTGAAGACTGCCCCGTTGAAACTGCACATCGCTATCACTGCTTTAGTTGACAATGATGGCAAAACGGTTGAGATGAAGATGGCTGAACCTTCTGTTGGAGGCTAAGACCCATTATAAATCAAGAGAAAGGGCAGTGGCTTGTTTGCTGCTGTCCTTTTTTCTTTAATGCACAAATGATAATGGAAGAAAAGGATTTAATTATACCGGACGAGCTAAAGAGGGAAATATCAGAGATTATGACTGACAATCCTACGCTTGTCAAGTTAGGAGATAAGCAGTATAAGGTGCATCGGTTGAGGGCATACTCATACCAGCGTATTTTCCAATTAGCGTTGAAATTACAAAAGGAAGAGGATATTAAGGATGATAAGAGCATGATGTATGCCCTATGTACGGACTTGGACGTAAGCTCCGAGATTGTAGCAATAATTCTTGTTAATCACCTCTTCTCACCAGATGATATAACCGATTATGCGAGTGCGATAGAAGTTATGAGCAGAAATGACAAACTGATAGCTTTTATGAAGGCTCGTATTCTCAACTCCGTATTTGAGCCTGCTCAATGGGCGGCAATCATTATTGAAGCAATAAACAGCATCGACTTATCACCGGTTTTTACGGTGCTCATATCGGGGAAGGCTCTTATGGTTTCGCAGACGAATATGAGGAAGACGGTGGCGGAACAATTAACATTATGGCGGCAAGCCAAATCGGAGATTTAGGTGATTTCATACGTAGCTTTCCGCAGTTTACGTATGACGATTATCTTTATAGATTGTCTATGGCGCAAGTTCTTTTCTTGACAGTAGACAGTACCCATATTAAGTATTTGCGTGGCAAAGACAAGGAGATATGGGAGAAGTTTTGGAAACGACGTAAAAGTGATAGAAGTGAGTTGCAAGCACCTAAACGTAGTGTGTTAGATACCATACCAAAAATCAAGTAAAAAGTAGCAGCGATGGCAGACAATAAAGATGTAGTTATTAGTGCTTCAATGTCTGATAAGGACTTGTTATCAAGCATTGATGAAACTCTAAAGAAGACGGAAAAGCGTCTGGAGGATTTCACCAACAAGTTGGAAGGTAAGTTGGCGAGTGTGGAGGGCTTTGCCGACCAATTGGGTAAGAATATTGGTAAGGGCTTAGTTGATGGCTTTAACCAACAAATCCGTCCTTTGGAAACGAAGATTTCCGAGTTGGAAGCCAAGCTTAAAAGTTTGGGGGCAACTAATATTGCACAAGGTAATACTGCTGCCACGCAAGCTGCTACTACGAATGTATCTGTAGACGTTAATTCCATGAACCAAGCCTTGCAAGTTGCCAATAATTTGCGAGAAGTATTCTCTAAGATACAAGGGAACACTACCCGTATTAAGAATAATATGGAACAACTTGGGCGTGTTAAAAATGACGTTCAAGAAGCACGGATTAATGTTCACGTTGCTCAAAGGGAGAAGCTGCTTCAAAGAGAAATATTGCTCCGTCAGCAGACTGCCAACTTAGCAGCAAGAATAGCAAGAGAGGAGGAAAAGAGTAGAATATCACAAGGAGGTCAAAACTACGAAAAGGCTATGGCTATGGGCAATAAGTCAATCCAAGAAAGAATTGAAAAGCTGAAAGCCTTGCAGATTGTACAACGTAATCTCTCCACAGATGATGCTAATTATGCTGCAAAACTTGCTACTGTAAATAAGGAAATGGCAAGTTTGAAAAAAGCAAATGCTGATGCTATCTCCTCTGGTGTTCAGCTTCAAAAGGTAAATAGCGGATTGATGGAATCCTTCAAGAACTTAGGTAAAAGAGTTCTCTTCTATGCTGCTTTAGGAGCTATCACGGGATTTGTAAAAAGTCTTATGGACGTTAGAGGTCAGTATGAATTGCTTGAACGTTCAATCGGTGCTGTACTTAATGACTTTGAAAAAGGTTCTCAGATATTCCGGGAACAACAGACTTTAGCTCTTAAATCTCCATTTACCGTAATAGACTTGGCAAGTACAACAAAAATGCTTGCTGCCTATAACTTTGAAGCAGAAGAACTTGTAGATGTTTCAAAACGTATTGCAGATATTAGTGCCGCTCTTGGTGTACCAATGGAACGTTTGACTTACAACTTAGGTCAGATTAGGGCACAGACTGTACTTACAGCAAGGGATGCTCGTGACTTTGCCAATGCTGGTCTTTCTATAACTTCTGAACTTGCCAAGATGTACACTGAGCAGGAACAAAGAATTGTTTCAGTAGGTGATGTCATGGATAGAATGTCTAATAAGATGGTTTCCTTCACTGATGTAATGAAAGTCTTAAACCGTTATACAGATGAAGGTGGCATGTTCTACGACTTTCAAGCTAAGCAGGCTGAAACGTTAGCTGGTAAATTATCAAATTTGACTGATGCTTACGATTTTATGTTAAATGAAATAGGTAAGGAGCATCAAGGGATATTGACGGGAAGTATATCTGTAGTACAGAAATTATTTGAAAATTGGCGCGCTGTATCTTCTGCATTGACTGTAGTCATATCGACAATAGGAGCTTATAAGGCAATGCAAGCCTTAGCTAATATAGAAACGTTAAACGGAACAAGATTAACAATTAAACAAACTCTTGCAGAAGTAGCCAGAGCGAGGGCAACACAAGGAACTGCTGCCGCTACACTTGCTGCTGCAAGAGCACAAGGCGTATTGAATAGGGCATTAGCTTTTGTAGCTGCTAATCCATACGCTGCTGTAGCTGCTGGCGCTGTAGCTTTATTAACTACTTTTGCTATCTTATTACCTAAAGCTAAGAGTGTAGAGGAGCAAATAGAAGGACTTGACGAAGCAAGCACACATTTGAAGAAGTCTTTTGAAAATCTTTCAAATGTTGAAGACCTTATTTCTCAATATGACAATTTACAAAAGACAATACGTACAACCCAAGAAACAATAGATGCCTATGCCGATTCTTCTGAAAAATCTGCAAAGAACAACAAAGATTTAGAAACTGCTGTAAATTCTAATAAAGAAGCTCATAACCAATTAGATAAGGTAATGAGTAAGTTGGTAGATGCTACTACTCCTGCCATTATTTCAAAAATGAATGAATATGGTAAGATATTAGGTATTAATACTAAAGCTGCAAGAGAATTTGCGGAAGCATTAAGTCAGTCTAACATAAAAGGTACGGAGCAACAACTGTCTGAACTTGAAAAGAGAAGGGACCAATTAATTACAGATATAGCTAAACAATCCCAATTATATAATAAAGGGCTTGTTGAAGTTGTAGCTGGAATGGCTGGTGAGATTTATACTCGTCCGGCTTCTGAAAAGGAAGAGAAAGCTGCATTTGAGAATTTGCAGAAAATGCAAAAAGAGTTAGCTTCTATAAACGCTTCCATTCAAAAAGCTAATGATAGCTTGTCTGGGCTTAAAGAACCTACTGACGATGAAACAAAAGCCTTATCTAAATGGCAGGCTATTGTAGATGATATTACATCTAAAAATGAAAGGATAGGCAATATCTTTAAGTTCAAAGAGGACGAAGGTATATTTGATTATACAGACCGTCTAAAGAAAGAGTACAAGGAATTAAAGAAGCAAGAAGACTTAATCAATGAGGGATTATTAGTTGATGATGAATCAAAAGAATGGACGCAACAGCGAATTAAGATGGTTCGTGAGATTGCTAATTCTTTAAGGATAAATCTTACTTCCCAAAAGGATTTGAATAAATCCAAAAAGGAGGAAATGGATTTGCTGAAACAACAGATTAAGTTGGTAGATGATATTCAAAAGAAGTTCTTACAGCTTGTGAAAGACACTGGCAATATAACCTATGCTGCTGAAAAGGTAAAGGAAGCTTACCAAGACTTATTCGACAATGCTTTTAAAGGTGTTAGTGTTGATATTAACGACTTGATTACCTTTGATAAAGGTAGCGCTCCAAAGTTTTATAATAAGATAGCTGAAACCCTCAAATCGCCAGAAGCTAAACAGTTGGTTGCTGGGAAGAAAGCACAAAGTGAGATTGAATATTCTATCTCTATAAACTCTGCAAGTGTTGCTTTGGCAAAACGCAAGATTGAGGGAATGTTTCAAGGCTATGAGCTTGAATTGGATATAGAGAATGCTGGGCAGTTCGGTTCACTGTTCGCTGGTTTGTTTGAGTATGACCCCGTTTCACTTGAACAGTTAGAAGCTGATGTTAATGCTACATTGAATAGTTTGAGGGAAAAGGTTTCATCCTTCCAAGAAGAACAAGAAACATTGCAGGATTTAATCAATAAGAATCCTAATGATGAAAGGGTTAAGAGTTGGCAAAGTTCTCTTGACACACTTGTTAAAAATGAGAGTGACGCTTCAAAAGCTATTGAAGATATTCAGAAAAGGTTAAGCGACACTATCAAGAAAGCTGCATTGGATGATTTTAAGAACTTCCAGTCTATTGCAGATAAGTACGCTGAAATGGAGGATAAGATAGCAGAGGTCGAAAGAAAACGTTTGGAAGACCAAGCTTCTATCTCCAATAGAGTTGCTGATGCAACTTCTGATTTGGCGAAGCTGGAATTGCAGTTGTCTGTGACTGAAAGCCCCGATGTAAGAGCGGAGATAGAAAGTGAGATTGAAGAGATACAGAACTTCATAAACGAGAAAGCTCCAAAACTCTCTCTTGCTGTTGATACTGGTGCGGAACAAGAAAAGACTAAGATAGCTTTTGAGGAATGGAAGAATACCTCTAATGCTTGGGAGAAGTCATTCCAAGACTTGAATGCAATTAGCACTGTGTCGTTAAACAATATGATTGACGAGATAGAGAGGTTTGCGGTAGCTAATAGAGCCAACATGCCAATTAATGAATACAAAGAGTTGATGGCACGTATTAAGGCTTTAAAGACGGAAGTAAATTCTCGTAATCCTTTTGCTTTACTTGCAGACCAAGTTAAGATTTTAAAGGACAACTTTGAAGGGCTTGACGGTAAATTTAAAAGCACTGTTGAATATGTAGGTCAACTTGGTTTATCGGTTAGTTCCATAGGAAACATCTTTGAACAGATGGGATTTTCCGAGGGAGTTTCCGACACGATATCTACTATTGGCGAAGCTATACAAGGTGCTTCACAAGCTGCACAAGGAATAGCTCAAATAGCAGGAGGGGATATATTAGGTGGAACAATCAACACATTAGGAGGTATCTGGCAAGGAGTATCAGCCATATTCAATGCCGGAAACAAGAAAATTACAAGAGAGGTTGAAAAGAGTGAGAGAAGAGTTAAGCAATTAGAGAACGCTTATAAGAATCTTGAACGTGCTGTTGATAAGTCGATGGGTAAAGCTGAAATTTCAGCGCAGAAGGCAGCTATTGCAAATCAGAAGGCACAGCTTGCAGAAGTTCAACGTCAGCTTCAACTTGAAAAGAGCCGGAAGAAGAAAAACCGCGACCAAGACAAAATCATAGAATTAGAGGGTCAAGTTACCGACTTACAGAATGCCATTGATGATGCTACTACTAATATAGTAAACACTTTGCTCGGTACAGATGTAAAATCTGCCGCAGAAAGCTTTGCCGATTCTTGGATTTCAGCTTGGAAGGAAGGAACTGATACAATGGCAAATTTAGAGGAAAGCTTTGATGATTTAATAACAAATATGATTGTCAAGTCGCTTGCTTCTGAGATTGTCGGACAACGGTTGAAGAGTATGTTTGCTATGGTTCAGAGATTTACCGAAGAAAACTCTGCTGGCGGTGTAGGTATTACCACCGAAGAAGCCAAACAGATAGCTGACTTGGGTAAAGAGCTAATTCCTTTGATAAACGAGGACTTAAAGAACTTGATGGGTCAGCTTGGTATAGAGTTCGGTAGTGGAGTGAAAGACGCAGCCCTTTCTTCCTTACAGAAAGGAATCTCTTCGGTGACCGAAGAAACTGCTGGGGCTATTGAAGCTTATTTAAATATGGTTAGTGGGCAAGTGTTCCAACAAACTACTATTCTGCAAGGTATATGGGATATGACTAATGTCAATGCAGGAACGATGTCGCAGATGTTACTTCAAATGAGAAGTAGTTATCAGATACTTCAAGCCATTCAAGTTTGGACGGTAAATATTTCTACTGCCGCAGGAAATGGTGTAAATGTTAGGATATTACCCGATTAATTAATATATTTGTAGTGAGGGAGATAGATAAAGGTCGCTCCTTTGTTGAAAGTGGTTACGGTGCACTTCTCCCTCACTATTATTAATACCGTATAAACATCGTAAATATGAAAGAAAATAATGATTTAGGAATATTGATTCCTATTAAAGAGAACAACGGACAAAAAGCGGTTAACGCACGTGATTTACATGCTTTTCTTGAAAGCAAGCAACAATTTGCTGATTGGATAAAAGGGAGAATCAGTAGATATGATTTTGAGGAAGGAAAAGATTTTGAAGTACTTTGCTTTGACTATCAAGGTAACTTATTGAATATCAGACATCATAATTTTATGAAGACTGATAATCAGCAAGTTAGTAAAATAGAATATGCACTGTCAATTGGAATGGCTAAGGAGTTGTCAATGCTTGAAAACAATGAACGAGGAAAGCAGGCAAGAAAGTATTTCATTACATGTGAGGAGAAGGCTGTTTCCGGTATCACATTGCCTAACTTCAATAATCCGGCAGAAGCCGCAAGAGCATGGGCTTTGGAGTATGAAGCAAAACAGCAGGCGTTACTTGAAGCTAAGGAGGCACAAGACAATGTTAAACGCTTGGTGCATGATTCTAAAACTTATACTGCTGGCGAGATTGCAAAGGAAGTTGGTTTGAGGTCTGCAATAGAACTTAACAATCGGTTAGCTAAGATGGAAGTTCAGTTTAAGCAAAACGGTACATGGCTATTATATGCCAAGTATGCCGACTTAGGTTACACTTCTGTTAAGCAAACTGTATTAGATAACGGACGCATTATTTATGATAGAAGGTGGACGGGTGCTGGACGAGATTTTATTGTTTCTTTGTTTAAAGAGGATGAATAAGGTAGATATAAATTTGATAGCGGACTATACAGTATTAAAATTGCATAAGAAGGATATAGATATTATTCCTTTGCAATTACAAAAGTTATTGTATTATATTCAAGCATGGCATATGGTCTATTTTGGACGAGAGAACACATTATTTGATGAAGTGCCTAAAGCTTTTATGTGTGGAGCTATCTACCCTACTATTTATAAAAGGTATGAACAAGTAAATACTTATAGCTTTATTCCATTGCCTAATATAAATAGTTTAAAAGAATTGAATCTTGAAGAAGAACAATATAAATTCTTAGATTCTATATATGAGCATTATGGGAAAATGTCACATGATAGATTGGTTCAGCTAAACTTTAATAGTCAACCGTGGTATGAACAAAGAGAAGGCTTAAAACCTTTTGAAGCATCTGACAGAGATATATCACTTGATAGTATGTATTCATTTTATAAAAAGAGGCTAAAACATGGAGCATAACTTACTATACTTTTACAAAAACTCACTTCTTCGTAATCTATGTACAGATTTCAAAGGAGCGTGGAATATGTGTAAAGAAGATAAAGAAAAACTCTTTAATCTATCTATGCACCAGCAGAGCATACCATATTTAGCTACTGCCATATATCAAGGTTGGGGATTGTCTATAGACTATGTTAAGGATAACTTTAGTGATTACATAAATGCCAAATATGTAGGTACTAATTGTGACAATGTGGCTGGAGATTATACGTATAGTTCTTGGTATGATTTTGATGCAGACATTGAACTTAATGAAGATATATGTAGCTTATGCCGTTGTTCTTGCCAACTAATAGTTCAAGAGATAAAATGCCCCATACTATATATACACAATAAATCAAATATTACCTTATCTTTGGACGGATTTAATACTGTTCGTATTTATCTATTTGACGAAAGTAATCTATATATTCCTTATATATGTAATAATAGTTCTGTCATTGTATATAAATACTCCGATAAATGTAAGGTTGAAGTAGGTGATAATGATGGCAAAATAAAAATATGTCAAAAGAACTTGGATTCTTTGATGTGGTATAATAAGGAGGAGCAAACTAAGAACTTAAATATAATATAGACATGTTAGGAGCAAATATATATTTCGTAAAAGCTGGTATTGAAGACTATACCGACTTCACAGTTAAATGGAAAGGTCTTCGTATATTGAAGATGGACGGCTTTCTTGCACAAGGAGAACCCAAGAATATCTATACGGCTTCTTGGATTAACAGCAACAAGGAGGATGTCTTTGTACCGGATAAAGTGTGCTACAAAAATCCCGATGTAGAGATTTCGTTTATCATAGACGATTTCCACGATAGAACGGTTGATGTTCGTACGGTTCACAAGAACTTCATTAGTTATATGACAAGTCATCAAGTGACTATCAAATCTGAATATGCTGGTGCAGAGAGCAAGTTTGTATGTTTGGATTCTTACGAACCTACAACTATAATAGTTAATCGTCCTACTGGTAGGAACTATATTATGGGTACTTTGACTATGCACCGTATAGACGAGAACACCTATCTTTAACTAATATAAAAGCACCTACTTCGCAGCAGATGCTTTTTAAATATAAAGTCAAGATAAACAGAGTTGCGGCAACAACTCTGTTTTAAAGCGGACGAACGCATCTCAGAACTAAGCATCTCGGAACTTAAAATCTTTTTCAATATGGGGGAATATACCATTGAAATTGAAATGCGCTCAATCCACTGCAAATATACGAAAACTTATTGATATAAACATTATGTTGAACCAACTAATGTAATCTCCAAGAGCTTTCCAGCCCCACTTCCCGTTTTAGTATTATAAATATAGCAATTTGTATAGGCTATTTTACCCACATTGTTTTTTCCTCCCGATGTCATACATGGAATAGACACTACATAGTTATTGTTACTATCTGGTCCAGAAACAATGCTTGCCATTCCTTTCCCAAATTCATATTGGTCTATTCTAAAATTGCCACTATAGTTAATAGTTTCAAGTGATACACTAAAGTTCTTTAATGCTGCTAATCCTGCTGCCGCTTTGTCATGTATAGTAAAACGATATTGATAATAACTGGTTGAGTTATCATTAACTCTTGGGGTTGTACTCCCAACTACAGAATACTGCAAATAACCTTGTATTGGAAATTGGGATAAGGTATATCGAGCTAAAATTGGTGCAGAATTTCTTCTTGTACTCGATATGCCTCGATATGCTTTCATATTAGTATCTAACGATTCTTTCCATTTAAGTCTATCGCTTGCAAATACACCATCAGTAATAAATAATACTATTGCAATATCTTTACTCATTTTACCTTCCCAATCAATGCTATTATCAACTAAGAATAACGGTATTTTGCCGCCAGTAAAACTTCTACCAAATATCTTATAGTATGCCTTTTTCTTACTTATACTACATATTGCAATAGCTAACTGATTCTGCTTACTATTGTTTAGCATCTTATCAATGCTTAGTTGTCCCGATGTACTTGTTTCAAATAATAGTGCATTTACATTTATGATGATAGCTGCGTCCGGTGAAGCACTACTTGGTAATGTAAATGAGAATATAGGATTAGCTCCATGATAGTACCCATTAAAATCAGTAGCCCTATAAACACCTTTACTTCCACTTGGTTGCTTATAATATATTGAAGCAGCCATCAGATTATCTACTGTTGGTGATATTGCTGTTGCATTTTCAAATCCATAATGTATAGCTTTAATTTGAGCTTCACTTAACTCAGTTACACTATCATGCACCATTGGATGTCTTTCTGCCCATATATTAACCTTATCTGATATACATTGAATTCCTAAGTCTGTACTACTTATACCAATAACTGTTGGTATATCAGTAGCTATATTGACTGGCGCAGTTATTCTTCCTCCACTATTTGACATATCGCAAGTATTTAGTTCTAAGAGAACTTGGTAAGAAACATGGCTTTGAGCTACCCGTGGCAGCATTGAAGCCGTTAACAACTCTCACATCCTTTTTCATATCATTCTATATAATACGTTGTAGATTAAACTTTTACACAAAGATAAACATAATTATTCACAAATGCAAGCCACCAAGTTCTCTTAGAACTAAATAGTTTATTTATGCCAATATCAAGTGGGAAAATCGTAGCACCCGTTAGTATTGATGATGTCCGCACAGCATTGGGTGTATCAAGTTATGATTTAGGTTATTTGTGCAAGAATACTCATGGTAAAACAAATATGTGGGCAAAGTATAAGCCCGTAATATACCCATCAGAAAATATTAATCTTACAAACTCAAATTGGTGGAAAAGTAGTAATGGGAATTGTGGTATTGATACAAGCGGTGCGCAGGCTGGTACTTATAAGGATATAGTAAGTAAAATGACTTCTGACGGAGCAAATGGATATAAGTATTCACCGCCACAAGGAGGAAGCAATGCACCTTTCCGGCTTCTTGACTTTGAAGGGTATATGCCGGAAGCAATGGCACCAATTCACTCGTTTACAGTTCCAAAGCGAGTAGATAATCTAAGTGGCAGCACCTTTTTTGCCACAGTAGCTTATAATCCATCATCTTCAACGGGAGAAAGTCTATCGTTAAGTGATATAGGTGGATTGGTATGGCAGGGTGTGACTTATACATTAGGGGATATGTACTTTGGTGTATATATGGTTCAGAAAGGAGGAACAAGGTCGCAACGACTGACTGCTGACAGTCCGGGGACAATGCTGGTACAAGTACCAGTTGGAGGATTGCCAGTAAACACATATAATGTCTATCCCTTCTTGTCTACTGTAAAGCTTGGCAGACTGGACGCAGATAAGGCTGCTGGCTATTTCACTTTGCCTAATACTAAGGTTGCCGAGATACAAGTAGTAAGTACCACATATAATATCATCATCAATGCTGGGATTGCAACTGCATTGACCGTGACTGTTCAAGTCAAGAACCCGACAAGTTCAAGCAAGACTTTTACTAATAATTGGCTGTGGGTTCGTTTTGCTAAACATGACTTGTTTGACCCACTGATGTTTGGCGAAACAAAATTAGAGTTAGGAACATTCACTGTGGCTGCTGGTGAAACATACACAGTTATTAGAAAGATATTTGATATAGAAGCAGACAAATCCTATAAGGTCTGGGTTACTCTTGATTCATCGAGATATACAGGTTTCGTAGAGCCTCTACGACCAATAATGTAACAATAGAAAAGGGGAACTTTCACAAGCTCCCCCTAACCTCTAAATAAACTATGTAATATGCAACAAATACTATTCTCCTACAAGAACTTCCTGCAAGTCCATGATGGTACTTACATTGAAGTCGTTGGAAGCGATGTACTTTCCGAAAGCGTCCTCACTCAACTTGTCATAGGTGAGTTCGTTCTCCTTGTCGCCCTCTTCTTTCATCAGCTTCTCAATGGTATTGTTGAAGTTTTGGAAATATTCATTGAGTTCCTTGCGCTCCTCAAAAGAATATTCGACTTCCTTCCCTTGTGATTGCATTTCCTGCCAGTGTTGGGCTTTCTTCTGCATCTCTTCCATTTTATCGTCTTTCAGCTTCTCGTGTGTCAGCTTGACAAATTCCTCATAGCCTTCACTGATTGGCTTAATAGCACGTAATGCTTTAATAACTTTAAACTTGTCAGCATCCTCCATCTTAGTGAGTTTGCTGTCGTTCATTGTCTTATAAACGCTTACAATTTTAGATGTTTTCATTATTATATTGTTTTTAAAATGTTTCTATAAAAAGCATCTATTTTCACAAACCGATGCTCAAAATGAATAACTTACAAAGTTTTAATAAATAAAGGCATGTTAATAGTATCTTTCCTTTTCCTCACTCCATACAAACTGATGGTCGCAATGCTTGCATTTAGAATTGACGCCACGAGGGAGGTCAATTTCTTTTCCGCAGTTGGGACATACAGCATTATAAGGAGGATAAACTTGGATAAAGTGTCGGTTAAACTTGGCAACTCCATCTTCTCCGGAATCTCCGAACTTATCCACATATATTTTGATAGCGTTGAGCAAGTCCTTTGCATCGGCTGCGTCAATGTCCTTGTATTTCTCTTTCAAGAACTTCGCCAATATCTTTCTTAGGTCTTCTGCGTTGAAGTCAATGTCTTCAAGCTGCAAGGCAGTATCTTTGATATTTCTATCATGCTCTGCCCTAAGAAACCTTATAGTTTCTTTAATGTCCGTCCGTTCAAGATAGTCTGTAACCTCCAAGCTACATCTTTCACGGAACTTAGGTATTTGTTCTTCGGTTTTCTTTTCGTACTCTTTCCCTCTGATAGTAACCATATAGGATTGTATCTCATTGATACCAATAGCCACCATCAACGAAAAAGAGAAGTCAAGAGGAGAGAGGTTATCTACCCCTCTTGATTTCATCAAGCTCTTTGTCTGCTCGTAATTAACCATTATTTCAATGCTTCTGCTTTGATGTCTTCAATTACAGAATCAATAAGGTCACAAGCCTCTACTTCGATGTCCTTTGAGCCGTTGTAGCTTCTGTTGACTTGTCCCCCATCGGATTCAGAATAAGAGAAGTTGCCGTACTGTCCGGTAGTAGAGTTTACACTACCATTGAATGAATCAATCAATGATTGCGAATTGATTGTAGCGTCACCTTCCAATGTGATAGTGCCAGTTGTGTTAGACACATGATAGGAAAGTCGCTTGTTGGTAAAAGTTGTTCCAGCCATTTCGTTTTATATTTTAAGTTTAGACTTCACTACAAAAGTAGATAAAATCTGTGAAAGTTCCAAAAAACCTTCCTACTTTCACAAGCAAGAAGGGCATAAGAATATTAAAATCACTCTTAATGAAAAATTGAAAATCAATCTAAACTATCTTCACAGACGGTATTTTTAAGTAGGGCGCTTATATCCAAGCTTACACTTGAATAATTTGACGTTTCATCGAGCCGCTACTTCTTAGGGAGCTTGTGCTCCGGTCGTCCATAGTTGGGTTCTCACCGTCCAATCCCCGATGCGCCATCGGTTGGGTTTAAATTCACCACCGTTATCCCTTATCAGAATCTCAATCTTGTTCATTGCCTCACGTTCGATGTTGCAGATTTGTTCCTTCAAATCTTTTACCTTTTCTTCATCAAGCGTTGTTTCAAGAGAAAGATAGCGGATAGTTTCGATATACTTCTGATAAAATTCGTTGCGAGAAATATCGGAAGGTGCTGGCATGAGCATGGTATTACTTTTTGCCAAGTATGAGAAGTACATACACATTACATTGGTGACTTGCAATGTATCTCCTCCAACGGCAAAGGCTGGCTCGGAAAGCGTATAAATCCATCGCTCTGTATGCTGCAATACCTTAACAATCTCTTCCGGCATTTCGTCAGCATGTTCCATCAGTTGAGAGAAGCTGAAACCTTGTACATTCCCATTCTTGTCCTTAACTTCTCCAAATTCTTTGTTTGCTTCGATGCACTCACAGAATGTTCTAAGCCACAGATAAGGATTAGAATAACCGCCACTTACTACATTGGTAAATACGTTTCTATGGAAGTTGGTAGACACAACTGAGTAATCGTCAGTAACCGCAATAGAAATTCCTCTATCGTCCAGTCTGTAATACATGTGTCCTTTGGTCTTTGGCACAAATACATAGGAAGTACCTATAAGTTTTACAAGCTGTGCCTTGCTCATTTTTGAAATATCCATCATATCACTTTGGGTTATTTATTTTTCTTTTTTTCGTCTTCATAAACTAAATACAATTTAGCTTTGACAGCCTCGTCAGATTTCAGAGAGTGGGCGTTTCTTATTCTCTTACTTTTAAGGAATGCAAGAGCTTCTTCCCGGTTACTGATGAATGGGTATATCCACTCCGGAAGTTTCTCCTCCTCAACTTCGACGTCTTCCATGATAGCTTCTTGACGTTCTTCCAGCAACTCTTCCATTGCCATCTTATTGGCTTCGTCCAAGTCCATGCTTTCAATGTCAGCTTCCACAAAGTCGGGAACTGGATAGCATTCAAGAATTTCTGTAAATGTCGCCAAGCAGAAATCTTTAACGACTTTGACATCTTCGTCCTTCTCTTTATTGTACCGACAAATTGCATAGTTTTCTGTTCCGTCAATCCGTCTTACAAGGCAAACTCCTTTGTTGAATTCGGAAACCTTGTCCCAAGTTTTTTTAGGAAGTGACGGAATTTGAAGCGTTGCGAGGCAATCGTCTAAGTAGTTCTTTTTCTCCATTGATTTTCTGTTTTAAGATGAAGCAAAGGTATGCTAAATTTTGGAAAGTTCCAAAAAATAAGGGAGAGAATTTAATCCCTCCCCACAAGAAAATTAGAAATGTCACTTTCGCAAGCTAAAGAATAGGGTTTAAAATGCTGTTATATTATGAACCAAAAGTTTGTAGCACAAATGTAGCAATAAACTTTAGTTATTCAAAATATAAATCGGGATTTTCTACAGATTTTGTATCACCATTGCTTTTTGAAACCGGAGATATGTTGTTCAGAGAATACAGATTGATTGTCTGTATGTGGATATTGGTTAACTGAACCTTATCGCCATGTTTGGTTTCTTCCAGCTTGTTGTATATCTTCCCAGTAAGTTCAACTAAGTTGCCTACATTGAAGTTGTCGAGAATGTATCGTGTCATTGTTCCTTTTGCAAGGCATACATGATAATCTATCCTATCAGCTACCTTATAGCCTTTTTGGGTAGTAAAACCCTTTTCGCAAGTTTTGAGTTTCACCATTACCCCATAACTACCGACTTCTCTAATGTCAGTAATCCATCCTACAAGTATAGCCTTATTCATCTATATTAGACCATTCAGAAGTTTCCAACAGAGCTTCAACCATTTGATTGTCAAGAAGTGGATAGGGATAGACTATCGGTTCTCCTTCTTCTGATAATGGTTCAACTTGTGGTACAAGTTCATTATATATTCCCTCATGCAAAAGAGCTTTTGTTTCGTCTACATTCTTTCTTCTGACTTCCCAATCCTTGTCGAACTGTTTCAAGTCTTCTACGGGTATTTCAAGCCAATTCATTTTTACCTCCTTCCCAATAATTTTCAAGCTTTACTTTCTCCTCTTCAACCTCTTCGGGTGTCAGCGACTTGTCATAGAGGGCAAAGTAGTAGATAGCGCAATTGGAAAATCCGTGTGCTCTATTCAAATCAATATTAAAACCATCAGCACCTAAAATCAAATATTCTGTATCTTGTAATGAGCCACGACTTATAGTATCTCCATTATAAGAAGTGGTTGTCATATAAGATACATTATTTTGTTGAATTGTACGGTAGTTATTTTGTCCGAAGCTGGTTAACTGATGATTCCTTTCAAAAATAAATGCACCGTCCCATTGAGAGGATGAAGTTCTTTTACTTGCTACAGAACCAGTTTCCTTATTTATTATTTCTCTCCTGCATATCACCGTATAATCAGTCATGATAGGAAGCCCAACACATATACCGTAATCATCCACTCCGTCGAATACCAGTCCACCCTCGTAATTTCCTTCTCCAAATCCGCTTTCTGATGTAAATGCAAAGTTTTTCAAAACAACCTCATTCCCTTTCACTCCACGAATAGAAGAAGGCTTATCATTATTAGAAAGTCCGGACATAAACCACGCATCAACTAAAGAAGGATTGAATGGGTGCTTAACTCCTCCCCCTCCCTTAGTTGATGTATGGCTCATTAGTTTACCAACATTTACTAACATAGGCTATGAATTTGTTTGAATGTCAGAACCCATGATATTGAGTTTTCCTTCTACAACAGAAAGAGTGCCATCGTAGACATAAAAGTATTCGACACTGCCAGCAGGCATATAAATAGCTGCTAAGACTGGTCGTTCGTGATTAGGGTCTAAGAACGGCATATTGAAGGTAGTATCTTCATAAGCTGCAAATCGGTAAAGTCCTTCTCCTAATTTGAGAGTTTGTCCTTGCTCCACATTATATGCAGTGTCTATAACTACTGCTTGCATGTGGTTATTGTTCTTATCTCTTGCTATTTCCATTTGATTGTAAATTAATTGATTAAACCTTACGTAAAGATACAAATTTAGAAATTACCCCCCCCCCGTAATTAACATTCATTAACCATGTGTGTAAGTTATTCTCTTTTAGTAAGTGATTAAAAAGTGCTTCTTGGGATTGAAATAATGGTCTGTTCCATTTAGGGTAATCATTCCTCAAAGAAGTAGAACCATCTGCAAGCTTATATACCATTACAAATTTATCATCTGCATACGACCATTCAACGCTTATGCTGCTAATGGTAGTTGTACATATTGTATATCCTTGTAGGTAGAACACTGTATCGCCTACATTAAATTCGGTATCTATTATCATGTTATTATTCTTTAGCTGTTACTAATTTTAGTCCATAATTAGACCTTTTCTTCCCCCAGTTCATTATATTCCCTTATTGAAGGAGAACGACCTTTTGCCCTACACCAAAACAAGCCAGTTTCTTTATGTCTAAACTTCACTGCCATCTTTTATTTTTTAAGTCTTGCTACAAAGTCCTCCAAGTACATAGTCTGATTGATACCGTGTACTTCGTTAAATACATCTACTATCATTTCCTTTGCCGCTTCAATAGCCTTTTTTTCGGTTACTTCAACTGCCAGTTTGCAGTCTTGAACAGTACTAATATGTTCCTTTTCAACCACTCTAAAAGATACACTCTCTTCATCTTTCCTCTGATGCGGTAAACAGTATATATTATCACATTCTTTCTGATAAAAGAAACATTTTCCACAAGGGAAATCAAGCACATTTACCACTTCTAAGGTTACTCCTTCATATTCAAATCTTTCACCTATTTTTTTATCTTCAAACATGTCATTTAGTTTTTAGTTCTTCACTCAACAACAAAGTATCTATTTTAGAGTGAACTACCCACGAACTAAAGATTCGTGGGCTTCCGACTTCACAGAGGAATGCCCTTTCAAAAGATTAGGTCTTCTATCCTCTCCATCGGTGTAATCGACAGTCCCTGCCGATATATTATTTAATCCTAATTTTAGGATATTGATAGCAGCATTTACATCTCTATTATGATGTGTACCGCAAGATGGGCAACCCCATTCTCTTACTTTCAAGTCTTTTATTTCGCTATTACGATAGCCACAAACATTACAAAGCTGAGAGGATGGAAAAAACCTATCAATCTTAACTACATTTCTACCATTCCAATTAGCCTTATATGTTAGCATAGTGACGAATGTCCCCCAACTTGCATCAGTAATTGATTTAGCAAGTTTATGGTTTCGTACCATACCTTTCACATTAAGGTCTTCAATACAAATGGTGTCGTAGTTAGAGATTAGAGAGTGAGAACACTTATGCAAGTAGTCCATACGGCAATTAGAAATCTTCTCATAGAGTTTAGCAGCTTTGAGCCTTTGGTTTTCGTACTCATTACTACCTTTCTTTTTTCTTGAGAGGTGTCTCTGTGCTACTGCAAGTTTCTTCTCATATCTCTTTGTGTATCTATTATTCTTGAATACTTCACCATCAGATGTTATCAGTAGGTCTTTCAAACCTAAATCTACACCAACTGCTTTATTAGCAGGTGCAAGTTCTTGATAATCCTCTATTGTGAATACTGATACAAAATACTTTCCTGTTGGAGTTTTAGTTAGACTAACTTTGCCCATCTTACCTTTGATTTCTCTATGCAGACGGATAGTTATACCACTCTTGAATTTAGGTAGCCACAATTTACTATTTTCAATAGTTGCAAATTGGGGTACGGTAAATGTATTCTTACCTTTCTTTGAGTGATAGTTAGGGAACTTCGCTCTCTTTTGGAAGAAATTAGTGTATGCAGTTTCAAGATTACGCAAAGCAAATTGAAGTGTTTGAGAGTTTACTTCTTTAAGCCAAGCGGTTTCTTCTTTTTTCTTTAATTCAGTTAAAGCCTTTGCCTGAGCATAGTAGTTATCACTCTCTCCTTCCTCTTTATATTGCTCTTGCCTTTGATTAAGGAAATAGTTATAGACAAAGCGAGTACAGCCGAAGTGCTTCGCCAACAATTCCATTTGGGAAGCATTTGGATATATCCTAAATCTGTATGTTCTATTTATCGTCTTAATCATAGTGCAAATATACATATAAGTATTTACAAAAACAAGAAATGTTTTGTAAAAGTGAAATATTTTCGTTAATTTTGTAGTATGAGGAGTGATTATGAGCATAGTAACCGACACAAATATTACTTGAAGTGTCATTTGATATTCTGCATTAAGTACAGAAAGAAGTTGCTCGTAGGCAAATTCAATGATACTATCAAATGTATTTTAAAGGGTATCGCAGAAAAGTCTGATTTTGATATTGAAATAATGGAGTCAGACAAAGACCACATCCATTTTCTCATCAACTATCCACCGAACATATCAGTAACATCTATTGTTAGAAAACTCAAGCAAGAGAGTACGACATTCGCTTGGAAACTCTTTGAGAGTAAGTTGAGAAAAGAGTTTTGGGTTGAACGCACATTATGGAGTGATGGATATTTCTGTTGCTCAATAGGAGAAGCAAGTCCAGAAACAATTAGGAAATATATTGAACAACAAGGTTAGTGCCTTACATCCCATAGGCTAAAGACCTATGGGTTTTCGGCACCTGTATATAAAGTCCTTTGTCTTTGAATTTACGTATTCTCTTAAAAAGATTACCAGTCAGACAGAATCGGTATGACTTACCTACAATATTTGGTATTTCTTCACGTTTAACCCGATTATCTTCACACATTGAGGCAAGCATATCGACCTGCTGTCTGGTGGCTACACAAGTACCCGACTTGTTTTTATTTATGGTAGTAACTACAAATTCTTCCAATCCTACTTCCTTTGCAGCCGGGAGAAGTCTTTTTAGATACTTCCTACACATCTTTTGTAGCATAGGCTATTTGTCTGCTGATTTATAATCCCAGCCATTTAGTTCATAGCATCGCTTACGGACAACTTCTCTGTCCCAATGCTCAAATATCTTAGTCCCTCCCATGCCGTCCTTTTCTCGCTCATATAAAGCCCACTCTCTTCCTCTTGGTTCATAGTAATACTTTGGTTGACTATTTGCCAAGTCCTTATATTCTTGCTCCGTCATGGCATTTATTTACAAGTCTACAAAAATTGTATTCTTGATGGTGTCCCCACTACACCTCTATCGGCTATTTGCCAGAGGCGTTCACCGACTACTTTTCTTAAAATTCCTATCGCTCCGTTTAGGTCAGCGTTTATCAGTTTGCCCGATGCGCTACGGAATAGACCTCTCTTTATGCGCTTTCCCATATAGTTCTCGTGGTGGCACATGGCTTCGTCTGAATAGTGGTCTGTCTTGGAAGTATAGCTCTCTTCCGTGACTATAACCTTAATCCCAACTTCCTCGCACTTGTACTGTATCATGGAGATTAACTTCTCAAAGGGAATACTCACAAAGTTCTGATTGTTCACCTTTCCCATATTACAGTTCTGCTTCCAATCCTTGTTGTTTCCTATCACAATATTACCAATGTGGTTATCCTTGCAATAGTTGACTATGAATCTTGAAGCTTTGTGCATATAGTCGTGTACTTTACAGTTTCTCTTTAGAGTTAACCGTCCGATACGTATGCTCATTCCCCGACTACCTATCAAGCTCATTAGGAAAGCCCTACGCTTATTAAAGAATTGGTTCATGGACTTTAGCGGTCTGCCGTTAATGACAAAACAACGGTTGTGTTGTGGGTCAAATGATGTGGCGAGATTGTTTAGTCCTAAGTCAATACTTAGATAAGCCGTATCGTCTAATTCGGTGGCTTCTTCTTTCTCTTTTTCATAAACTACTTCTATTATGTGGCAACTGCACTGTGGGATTATCCTCACTTGACACAAGTTATCCACTTTGGTTCTTATTGGTTCTATTCCGGCACGTTTCGGAAAATGGATATATCCGTCCTTCAACTTACACTGCTGGTTGGTAAATACCACAATGTTGCGTCCTCTCGTTTTATGCTTGTACTTGGGAAGTTTGGGACGGGCTTTCAGTTTGTCCTTCACCTTGCAGAGTTTGAAGAATCCCTTCCAATTCTTGAAAAGTATCTTTATAATCTGCTGACTTGTCTGTGAAGGTAAGGCTATATAGTCCGCTTGTTTATCTTTAGCGAGCATGGTAGTAACTTCATATTCGGACAAAAACTTCTTGTTCTGCGTAAACTCTTGTCTAATAAGATAGTTTACGTAGTTGTACAAGTTCTTGGATAGGAAGCAAAGTTCATCCAACCGCTTGTTGCCAATCGCTATATGTCGTTCTACTCGCTGCATGTACAAAGATAAACATTTAAGCGTCAAGTCCTATATAATTGCCATTTACATATCATTTGTGGGGCAGCAAACTAATGCTGTCCCGATTTAATGTTTCTAAAGAATTGCTGAATGCCTAAGAATAGGATAACGAGAATGACTGCTATGTTAGTGTAGCAGATAGTCAGAAACGCGGAATTCGATGTGAATATTGTATCTAAATACTCACGTTGTATTAATACTGCAAATATGTAAAGTACGCCTAATAAGTATCTCCAACAAAAGCGTAATGCAATACCAAGAATTAATAGAAAGATGTTAAGAGTAATAGTGATTTTGATAATCCGTGTCAGAAAGAAAGCAACGGGAGTATAGAAATAGTAGTTACCATCTTGACCCAAATATACATCACCGTTATAAAATGCTGATAACTTATCAACATAATCACATAGTAATATAAGACAAAGGAAATACACTGCATACTTAGTAAGTACAACAAGAGCTTTCCTACATTTAGGAGCAAGTAACCATATATAACTATTCAAATCCATATCATTCTTTTACTTTAGCTTTAACGACAATCGTATCTGATTTTGTTTTAGTCTTAGTTGTATCGGGCTTAATAATTCTTACCCTTATATCACCAACATTAGTATCATCTCTACGAGGAGCTTTATGTATCTTAGGATTTCTAATAACTGGCATCTTTCTCTTCGTAGTGTCAGACGGAATACTATCGTTCTTCGTCTTCACATTCACTTTTATCTTCACCATCTTCTACTTTTATTAAGTGACCTTTTTTATTTCCATAGGCAAAGTGACGGGCTTCGACCTTATTATTAGCTATCATATAATAGACAGCCGAAGTAGTCTTGCCAATTCTCCTTGCGTATTCTTTTACACTTATCCACCTCTCCATAATGGTTCTTACTTTTGTCCCGTACTACCATATCCGTTAGCACCTCTGTCGGTATCAGAAAGCTCTTCCACTTCTTCCCATTCGATTGGCAAGGTAATACCTATCTTAGCTTGGATTATTCTATCTCCTACCTCGTACTTTGGCATATCTGTTAACAAATGATAGAACACAGCTGATAAGCTCCCTCTAAATAGTTCATCCACAGTACCTTGCGAGTTACTAAGAACCATTCCAGTCTTCCATACGCTGCTTCTCGGTCTAAGGTCAAGTGACAAATGAAAAGGGCACTTGGATAAATCTATAGATGTATTCATCCCCATATCTATAGTAGAACCTTTCGATATGGTTTCCCAATCTCTTTCCATTTCTATCGCAATGCCTAATCCATACTTATAAACGTTAGGCGCAACTTCCTCGCATGAAGTAGCGTATAAGTCCCAGCAAAAGTCGGATGGATATTTTTTGAATGGTGAAGGTACTGATTTATCCAGCTTCTTAAATTTTATCTTCATTGTAAATTTAGTTTTGATTACAGTGACAAAAGTAGCTGAAATTTTGGAAAGTTCCAAAAAATAGAGGTGATAATTGTGTTAAAAGAAAGAGAGAAAGTAGAATTATTACTCCCTCCCTTTCGACTTAAAATAAACGAGATTATAAACTACAAGTTCACAATATCCACATAGTTAGATTCAACAACTCGTTCGATTCTCCAATCAGCCATTGAAGCGGACATAGCTTCTTTGACAGTGTTTGTTGCCTCTTTCGTTGATTTTCACGTAAGAAACTTTTGCTTCCATTAATTGTACTAACATGATTAATTCTTTTAATTGATTAAAAAATAAAGTTATTTATTCCTACCCACCCGACTACTCTGAATCGGCAGATAGTGCTTATTATTTTGCTACTATATTCCGGTGAATACATGAACCAATTACCTAATAGATATTCCCCGTGAAAAATCATCTTATTTTCGCATAGGAATAGAATTTCTTCGCCTTCTTTCGGTAAATACTGCTCTATTTTCGTAAATTCGATTTTATTTTCCATAACTAACTTGTATAAAAGGTATAACAATTCTGAAAGTTCAGTTTTACCAAATCTATGCTTCTCTCCTTGTGCCAATTAGGAACATAATTGCAGATGGCGAACTCTTTTTCTTTCTTTTCATATATATCTTCTAAGAATTGCTTAGTAGTCATTCTGTAGAAATCACAGTTAGGTGCTTTAAATACTTCTTTGCCATCTATTTCTTCTGGATTGACAGCAATAAATTTTGCATGGTCTTGAAATAAATAGCATTGTGGATTATAGGCACAACCAAAATCATAGACAGTATATTCTTTAGGTATGATTTTGATAGATAGTAATATGTTTCCATAAAGCCTATAAAATCTGTTCCTATAGCACAATACTCCTGCTTAAAAACTCTATCTTTTTCTTCCTTTGGAATAAGAGATAGTACATAGTTTGTAATTTCTTGTTCGTTCATATCAAAAAGGTAATTCCTGCAATTCGCTACCAAACGGTAATTGATTGCTCATATTGTCATATATATCTTGTAAGTCAGAAACATCAGATTCGGGTGTCGGTTCAAATGTCAACTGTGCTGGCTGCTCCTGCCAGCCATAGACAATGTTCTCTGATATTTCGTTCTTTAGTCTACGGGATTCGACCTCATAGTACATGCCTACTAATAAGTCTATCACTCCCATACTTCGGTTCTTGCAGACTTCAATTACAGAGTTATACTTTAGATATGGGATAACTTTGTCCTTACCGAAAAACTCCCCTGCCCTCTGCTCAAAGTCTTTTCCTATTCGATGTATGATGAATACAGAATCAGCCAAGTTAGTTAAATCTGCTGTGCCGGATATGCTTTCTTTTCGTAGAAATATACCTTCTTTTCTTGGATGGCATACTAACAGCACATGCACATTCTTAGCTTTAGCATATTCTTTTAAGTCATTGATGAACTTAGTTTGCTGGGTATATTTATCACCTTCATAGTTGTCAATCTGCAATGCCATCAAGTTATCAAGAACAATAAGCTGTACACCTTCTTTGTCTACAAGCTCTTTTACATCAGCAAACAGTTGTTGCCATTTACTTCCATAATTGTTGTTGTAAAGGAATAGTTTGCCTTCTAACCAATTACTTATCTGATTGGAAATATTTTTAGGAGCATAGTAGTAGTTTTCAAAGCCTTCTCTCTTGCATACATAATTTTTACCAGCGGCAATTTGATTTATCCAACTTTGAAATCTAAAGTCTTGTAACTCTCCCGACCATATTCCTACTTTATATCCTCTTTGTATAGCATTCAGAGCAACACAATCTATCCAACTACTTTTTCCCGCACCAGAGCCGCCAGACAATACAGTTACATCTCCAAGCAACAGTCCAATGATTTTTTTGTCAAGTTCTTTATATCCCGTAGGAATTGAAGCCATCTTACTCATATCCACATACTGAACATCAGTCATAGCCAGCCACTTCTTTCCTTTAGCAGAATCCTCCTTCTTTGGTACAAAAGGTTCTTTCTTTTGGGAAGAGTAGTATTGCATCTTATGCTCGTGCCTTTGGTATTCCTTGTGGTCGTAAGCATCTGGTTCAAATTTCAACCGAAAGTCCTTCCACGTATATTGAGAACAACTTGAATGCAGGCACTTAAAACCAAGTCCTCCATTAGACATCTCAAAGATTGCTGAATCCGGTGCACGGTGTGAACTATTGAACGGGCATTCTTCAAGTATGTACTTTGTGAACGATGATGTCCTTACAATGTTTCTCACTGCAATGTGGTGTTTATTCAGAAATGCTTCTAAGTCAAACTTCTCATTGCTGTAGTAATTGCTTTTGCTCGGTTGTTCTGGCTTCGGGAGCATGGCAGCAACTTTGGCAAAGTATTCGTTTGGAGTTATTTTAATTTCATCTGGTATTCTTAGTATCTTACTTTCCCTTTGAGGACGCTTCTTGGTGTTACTTCCCTTTCGGCTAAATGTACCATAAAGCTTGCATACCCGGCTTGCATTATGTGTAGTACAATCTATTTCTACATTCGGATTAGAGAATAGCATATCAAGAACTTGCAGGAACTCTTTACAGATTGTAGTATTCTCATTGCTATTCTTCATGGCTATTTTGTACAGTAGATGGAAACCATTGCCGCTATCGCATACTACTGGTTTTTCAAAACCTTCATCCCGTAGGAACTTAAATACATTGTTGACTACTTCTTTCGCCATCTCCTTCTCTTCATCAGTTGAGTTTGTGTCTGATGGCTTCTTAGTATCTATGTCTATCAATATCCAATCTCTTCCAACAATATCATTGTCAGAAGTAGTTGACTTAGGTTTAGTAACAATCCTATCATGTTGCTCTCTGTCATAACATGCTGGATTGATGGCATTCAATGTGAAGTAGATGTTACAGTTGTCATACTTCCTAATTTCGTTGAGCAGGGTATTTACATCAGTAAAGTAACCGGAATAGGTTCTTTTATAAGCATTGTCTACTATACGAACTTCGACCAATTCTTCACCCGATTTGAAGGTGTCATACCATTGTCTAATAGTTATCTCATTCATTGTCATAACTGTTATAAGCTGTTTCTGATATTTCTTGCCAAGAACGAATGATTACATCATTTGCTTTTAATTGTTCCTTAATAACATCAGCAGCTTTATATGGGTTAAAATCTTGATTAGATTTCATATTCACTGTAGCAATATTATATTTTTCATTTTCTTTCTTTTGATGAGCAAAAATTACATAGTAATACTTCATCGCATTACGCTCATTGAATAGGTCCACAATGGTATCAATGGCTTCACTTAATAATGCAGGCGTAATCATTTCGCCTTCTCCTCCTTTTCGCCATATGTTGTGCTCATAGAGGATTTTTATAGCTTTTTTTTCTGTCATAGTAATTCCTCCCTTAATTTATCTAATAGTTCTTGTGCGCAGGCTTTTGCATAATCAATACTATCAGGAGCAATATCGCTTGCTACGAATGTTTTTATCGTAATCCATCCGCACCACCAAGTATTCATTTGTACATCAAAGATGTTCTTATAAATGCCATAGTTTTCAATTCTATATTTTCTCATGCTGTTATTGTTTAAAGTGTTCAATCAGTTCGTCCACGGAGGCTTTATGCCACTTATCAAATAGTATTTCCGGTTTGTCTTGGTAGTGCATTCCTACTTTCAGATATTGGCATAAGAACCAATCTTCCCCATCCGTAAACCATTGGTAATCATCTGTATCATCTCTCAATGCGGCAATAGCAAGAAAAAGTTCTTCATTGATACCACAGTTATATGTACTACCAAGAACGTTTTTCTCAAAAATAGAATACATAAAGCCATTCCTATCAGCAACAAGACCCTCTCTCTTATCATTGTCATTATCAAGAGAAAGATAACCAATATTTTTTAGTTTTTCTTGAAGTTCTATTGTATTCTTTCGTATAAAGCACGGTGTTGTAAATCCCATAGTTATTCTCCTTTCAGTTTCTTTATTAGTGCGTCAGCGAGTTCTACAGACCATAATACCACATCTGGATATAATATGCCGCACTCAGTTATACCTCTTTTATGCTGTAGCTTAACAAACTCTATAGAATAATCTTTCGCCAGTTCGTATCTACGTTGTTCCCAATCAATAGCTGAATTTCCAAGATTTAAAAAGTCAAGTTCGCACTCTCTGAAAACCATATTATCACATACATATAGATTATCTCCACTATGTTGTGCATTGATATTTGTTTTCGGAATTACATCTATTAAAACTCCGGTTTCTTTTACTCTTGCTTTCATTATTCCTCCTCTATTATTATACATTCTAACAATACCCCTAAATATTTCAGACCAAGTTCGGAAACATAGTACCCGATTTGCTTTTCAATCTCAAACTCTCGCTTTTCTGCATATCCGATAGATACCAGTTCTTCCCAGTCTTTATCAGAGTTGCTTACTACAAATCTATTACGATAAGCCCCATATCTATTTCTTTTTATTTTCTCACGGCTAAATCCGATTGCATGTTTCATCTTTTCTATTTGCCGTAATGACAATTTTATATCATTCATACCTTATTGTATTTTTCGTCACATTCTTCACAATGCAGTTTATAGGCGTATGCCAATGCTTTTAGAGTAATTGGTTCAATGCTGAAATCGTACTGATTATCTCCATATACGATAGATACGGCTAAATCCCTATCTACAAAATTAATGTATGCTATTGCATCATTATCTCCTTTTATTTGAATCGTTTGGGTTTCCATATCAATATTTCTTTTTAAGTTTTAGAAATAACATTACCCTATCCCATAAAACCAAATAGCTATCCCAATAATCCCAAAAGCTGAAATAGTACCAACTCATTTGTATATACCATATTGGCAAATAGACAATGAATATAGCGAGCCATAAAGGGATTAATAGCCATCGAAGTATTAGTCTTATTTTACTCATATATCAATTAGTTTTAGAAGTTACACCTAAACATAACACTTTGCATGATACTCCAATATCATCAAATTCTAAAGTAAGATATTCAGTGTCGTAAGGATAAGGGTATCTGCATCCCTTCAATTCTTCGTCAGACAGTTCGCGCCTAACTCGCATTTCGATTTCGTAATCATCGGAAATATTTTCAATAATTTTTCTAAGTTGTCCTACATTTTTTATTTCCATATCAATCTCCTTTCTCTTTAATAACCATATCTCTAATACTACGTTGACCGAAAAAAGGATAAGTGATTGTTCCACCATAGTACTCATTTCCTATGTGTTTTACGGTTCTTATTCCTTTTTCTGCGTTTCGCAATCTGCTTGTTTGTACATCTATCATCTTTTGGACGATATTTTCCGATTTTAGGTGTATCACATGGTTCTAAAATAGGAATATCTATATATGGATTATAAATCTCATAACAAGTATTTTCATTCCAAGAAATTTCGTTCTGCATATTTTACCCCTCTTTCTTTTTAAGACTTATATCAATTGACAACCTATCGGCAATTTCTTCCTTAATCACCTCCCTGCATAAATTCCTCAACATAGAGTAATCACCATGCCTTTGTATTTCGTCAGAAACCATACAACGAACCCACCTCTCTATATCAACGTCGTTTCCGTAGGTATTATGGAAGATACGCTTTACTTCTTCTTTCACGATTGGAATCATAATTTCCTTTATATCCTCTTTAGTCAACTTTAGTTCGTTGTGGATATAGTTCTTTACTTCTCTGTATCTATATTTACCCATAATCAACCTCCATTATTCATAAATCTATTCATCCAGTCTATAGCCTCTTCTATTGATTCAACGTATCTGTATTCTCTTGTTACACAACGTTGCATATATTCAAAACATATTCTTCCGTAATCGTCAAAATAGATGTTATACGCTCCGTAGTCATTTGCTCCAGTACATGGAATCCCAATCTCCAAAGCTTTTTGAACGTCTTCTGCATTGCAAGACATATAAGCATGAACTACATCACTACAATATACTCCTTCTAATCCTCTTAATTCTACTATTCGTTCCATATCATTACTTGTTTGTTTCTAAATGTCCGTTTTCAATCACCCAACACAACATCTGATAGGCTGCATTCATAATATCCGGACTATACTTCGTGCTTAGAATAGTACGGGTGTAAGAATCCATGTACACGAAATACCACAAGTCAGCAGCAGGATATATATGCAGCATACATATATTGATAGAGGGCGGTAACCTCTGTATGATGTCCTGCAAGGTATAAGCAGGAAAGCAGCCAATTAAATTCCCAAGTTTTAGATAGCATCGTCCATAATTATACTTCATATCTTCTGATATATTTGGGTAGCATTCATCATGCCAACACATACTTGCATCGCTTGCATCTAATCCAAGCTCCTGCAAGTGCTTCATCTGCTCAATTGATAATACTTGTTTTGATTTCATAATTCGTAAGATAAAATTACAACCGTTAATGCAATGAAAATGATTACTACTATCAAGGCGATAGATAGACATCCCTTTTCGTATTCTTCATCTTCCGATGGTGTGTTTTCGTTATACCAATCTAATGGATGTTTTAATTTCATTTCTCACTCCTTTCTTTCTCCTTTTTAGCTTTATCACAAGACAACTTCTTCATTACATACGGACAATCGCAATTCCCGTATCTTTCGTTATACCAACAACAATAGTCACACTGGTGCATTATTTACCCTCCTCCACTTTTTCAAAGTAAACATAGTTTTTATCTTTTCTTTCATAAGCGGCGCATTTAGGACCGCCATATGTTATATTACCCTTTTTGCCGAAGAAACACCTTCTACAATCTCCCCAAGACGACATCTTTCTAACTATTAATTTGACACCATTATACTCAAATACTTCTCCGATTTTCCTTTCCCCTTCCATAATCTCATATAAGTTCTAAAGTTCTTTGTATTCCAGCTTCCAATGCTTCTTCATATGTGTTCCAATTACCACCATCGTTTGGACCTTCAAAACCGGAACTGAGCATATGGGTTCCATCAACTTTAGATATTTCATACCCATAACCCGAAGCACTATTAAATATACATACATACAAATCCTTTACTTCGCGCAACCATCTATGCGCAATAGATTGTGTAGGTGCAGAATATCCTACTCCTATCTCGTCTATGAAAAAATTTGTTGTATTCAAAGGCATTAAATGTAAATCTTCATCTGCATAAGCATATTTACAAAACTCATTAAATCCTTTCTTTTTCAACAACTTAGATGTTTCTAATGTCACAAATTCTTCCTTCATAATCATATAAATAATGCGATTATTAAAACAATAGTTGTAACGAAAAATATCAATGCAAGACATTTCCATATTTTTGCAGTAGCCTCCAAACCGTGTTTCCGCTTGTCAAACTCGCTTAACGCATAATTCAAAGCCTCGTCTTTCAGTCCTTTAAACTTATCATTCAAAGCCTCGGTTATATCGTCTGCGATAACATGCTTCACCTTTTCTGACACGGATTCCGGATATCCTCTTTCCTCATAGTTCAATTCACTCAACAAGTCATAATGAAATATATAAGGTATTCCGTTCACTTCGTAGGAAAGTTTAATACCGCTATCTTTCACGTATTCCAAAAAACGCTTCTCCACCATAGCTTCTATCTCACTGTCTGTCATTTCAGCCTTTTTCTTTATCCGGTAAAACTCCTTTTCGTCTACAATGAGAATCTGGTTTTCCGGCTTCATTATATGTATATCCATTACTTGTTAACCCTCCCTTCGTATTCTTCCAGCCATTGGTGATAGTATTTTGCCTTCTTTGCATCTGCCATATTCTTTATCTCGGAATAGCAATCGTAAAAGAATAATTTACTTATAAAATCACGGTTGTAATGTAATGCACTACTACCATCTCCACCACTCAAAAAGGCATACCCGTTTTCCCATCCCGGGTCACGACCTATGTATTTATAGGTGTAAAGTTCTCCATTCTCAGTTATTTGTGCAAGCTTGTCCCCAAACTGCAACTTATCAAATTCTGCTTTCTGTATCATAACTTTGCTGGTTTATTGGTGAATACTATGTCTTTATCAAATTTGGCACATTGCACATAATCTCTTCCGCTTATTGCCATATATGGAACTTCTTTCTTTGGTTCGTAATGGGCAAAATGTTCTGGAAACCATTTTGAATCAATCCTATCTCGCATCATAACCAATTCTCCGATTTCAAACTGCGGTTCGGGCTTTGGTTCGTTGTAAATTCCCCAATCGGTAGCAAGGATATTAGATACATATTCAGCTATTATATTTTCACCATTACTATTTTCAATTATTGTAAAAGAATTGAAAGCCATAACTCTATATAATCCATCTTCCCAATCTTCCCTTCTCACTTTATACCCTTGCTTCATCGCTTCAAGGGCTTCGCTAAATGTCATATTCTCTGTTTTCATAATTATTTCCGATTATTGTTATACTTTGCGTACTTGTATTTACGCTTCTTGTTATACTTCTGCTTTCGCACTAATGCGCATGGCTTTGGTCTATCATTACATTTGCAATAGTTGCCATACAGCGTTGATTTTACATAGAACTTGCATGTGGAGCATTGCATGTTGTTTATTCCTCCTCTTTTCCTACTTTTACTTTGCCACGATTGATAAACATAGGTGTTTCCTTTATTGATTCAGACTGTAAGCCAACCCAACAAATACACGATGGTTCAAATTCATTTTCACATAAATGAAGAAGGGAACATTGCTTACAATCTTTACTTTTGCTCTCCCGCAATTCATGCAGCACTCCATCTATTATTATTCCGTTCTTTACTTGCATATCACCTTAAATTTAGCTTTATACTACTTGTATTTTTCGATTTTCTCATTCAGCTCCTGCAATCTCCCGTCTAAGTAGGAAGAATTGGAATTTTCGCCATCTATAATATCAGCATCCTTACCATATCCCATATCAGGTAGCTGATTGAGGAAAGTAGAGAAGTTCTTTAACCATCCTCCTTCGTCATTCTGTTGCTTAACATAGGATTTGATGGTAAATTCAAGTTCATCCTTTGATATGTTTTTCAGCAATGATTTGATTTTATCCTTATCCTTGCGACATTTACCCGTTGACCGACCTCTATTCGGACATTTAGTTGGGTATAAATCATATAGGTAGTCAATATCCGATTTGCTGACTTTAGCAGTTTCTTTGTTGTTAGGAAGTAATGTTGAATTAGAAAAAAACTCTTGTAGAGCAGATTTTAATTCGCTGGGAGCACCCTTTAATGTATTAGTAACATTGGATAAGAAAAGATTTAGTTCAGAAGAACTATGTCCTTTTTTCCCCCACTCCTCTCTTAATGCAATATAATAATTATAGTTATCTAACTTTTCTATGTGTTCAGCTTCGTGGCAATCCTCACATAAAGTTATCAAGCTATCATCCTCATATTCCCATGGAGATTTATTTTCAGAATAATAGAGATGGTGTACATGAAGTGTCTTATCCTTAGCACCACAGAATTGGCAAGTGTAATTATCTCTATCCAATATAGAGTTTTTTTTCTTTTGCCATTTTGGGTCTTTCAATAGTGAAATATAGCTTTTATTACTCATATAATTATGTTATTATAGTTATAAATATAAAACAATAATAAGTTAACCAGGCAAACAAACCTACGTGCGTAAAGTCCCCTAAGCAAGATTTTATTCTTGTTCGGGGAACGCTTTTAAAGCTAACCAGTATAAACTGAACCTTTTCAAGCGTGCTGCAACACAGAATAGATAAGCAGCTTAGAACCATTTATGTTACTATTCAACATTCGTACCCAGTTGTTCTATCACATCCCCGACTGGCTGCATTTGTACGACCTCTTCTATGCAGTTTATATATTTGCTCCGAATGGCAGGACTACAAAAAAGCAAAAAGCACCGAGAAAACTCCCAGTGCTTTAAGCTTTGCTATACACTGGCAGGCTGCACGTTTGCAGGTAGAAGTTGCCAATGTAAGCTATATGTTGAATTGCTATTGAATCCTAATATCGTTTATCACCGAGACTTCTACCTCTCGATTGCAATGCAAAGAACGCTGTTATTTTTGAAACTTCCAAAAAACAAGTCAAACTATTAACAATTATTAATCATCTATCTCAAATAGGTTCTTTTTGATTTGCCAATACTCTTTGACTTCCGGCACTCTGATAACTCCCTTACTGTTGTTAATGTCGTACACTTGGAAGTATAGTGTAGATTGCTTGCTTTTGGTGGTATAGACTTGTACAAAAAGTCCGGTAAACCACTCAAACTCACCTTGCATGAACTGTTCCGCTTTGAATGTGCCTTGTATCTTATGCCCGTCTTGGGTTATGGTACAAGTCATATCCCGATTGAACTTCATTGTCACCAAGTTTGGTGGTGTGCCTACATTGTCATTGTCGTCTTGTATATACTGTACAGTCCATGTGCCGTACAGATAGTTAAGCTGGCTTTTCCAATCTGTTTGCGCCTGCATACTTGCCATCAGTGAAAGCAAGCCAATCAATGTCATTACTAACTTCTTCATTGTTTTATCAGTTTTTCGATTATTGTTCTTAGTTCCTTCTCCCAATCCTTGTTCCCGTGCATAGGATAACTTAGCTGATGCCAATTATGGTAGTCAAATAGCTTCATCCGGCATGGGTAGTAATCAAACACTTCTTCTCATTGTGGAATACTCTGATATGCTTTCCCTCATACTCTCCAATATTGCTTGATTTAAGTTTATAGACCGCCAAAATCTCATTAAACTTTTCCATTGGAGTAAATATACTCTTCGCCATAATTCAGTCCTCCTTTTCGGGAGTATAACCTCCCATGAGTCTATAGTTAGGTATCAGCTTGTCGATGCTCTTAATCTCAAATCGTGTATAAGTCACACAATTCGGATATATCTTACAAAGTCCGTTGATATTATATACTTGTCATTGAAGTACATTTCAAGCTTCATGTGTACCTCGGATGCGGAATATTGCCTTTTGTCAATAAAGAATATCCCGTCTATTTCACTTGAAAATCCTCTGTTTGTAACTCTGAACAAGTCGCGAAGTTCTTGTATCACGTCTTGTATGCTAATCGGTTGTTTTTCCATTTTCAAATCAAATATTTATTATTGCTACTGTTAATGCTATGAAGATTATTGCTATTATTGCAGCACTTGTCAAGCATCCTTTTTCGTATTCATCCTCATTTTGAGGAGTATTTTCATTATACCAATCCAATATATGTTTCATACCTCAACTTTTACATAGTTATTCTCCTTTCAGCTTTTTAACCAATACATCAGCCATACTTACGCTCATGTCAGCTATGGCTATTATTGATTTGTTCTCATATTGTGGATTATTTAAAAGTGTTTGCATTGTTGCTATTGCAGCATTTATCCTAACCTCTTCCCAATCACGCCCCTTTGCTTCTCTCTTCACTTCATCAAGAAGAATAAGTTCACCACCTAAGAACGACTGTTTCCCGTCCTCTGTTACGTAAATGTTGGTATATTCCTCATCCTTTATTACGTCAATTGTTTCTTTGGTTGCTATTAATATTGCTTTCATCTCTTTATAGTTTTAGTTTACAATTCACTGCCTGCTATTACTGTTTCATTTGACAAGTCAGCCCGTTCTATTACTGATACAATTTTAGAATCTCTATAGGAACGGAAATGATTCTTTACTACACGATATCTTAATTTGACCCTATCCCCAACTTTTGGTGCAGTTGTCATATTGAAAGCACCGCTTAGCATCTCAAAGGCGTGCCATTTATTCAAATACGAAAACCTTTCACTTGCCCCCAACTCTTCGGAATCTATTTTAAATTTCCACTTGGCAAACCTATTATATCGCCTCAGAATCTCAACTACAGTTCCTTCCCAATAATAATACTTGGGCTTTTCTCTAATCGCTTTCATACGCGCGATATTTACCCTTCTTTTTAGTTCAGCCTTAAGTTGCTCATTGAAGTAATTGGAAAGCTCTAATTCGTCTTGTATGGAATGGATTACAACGTCTACTATAGCATCCTTCCTATTGGCAAATACAGAAAGTAGCTTTTGCCTTACTTCTTCTTTGCTTTCATATACGATTTCGTCTATCTGCATCTTTACATTAAAGACGTTACCCTTTTGTGTTATTAGGGCAATTTGAAGTATTCTCATATCCTTTTAGTTTATAGGTTATTATATTCTTTGTATTTAGAAATTGAATTGAACGTAGCTTGTACGCGGCTACTAATATACTGATAAAAATTAGCATTCGTAAAGTCAATGCCGATAAACAATTTATTGTTGTTCCTATTAGCTTCCTGCATGAGTTCCTTTATTTCCGCTTTGTGATACTGGGAAAGTACAAAACTTGTACGGTATTTAGTCCAGTTTAAAAAGAATAGTTCTTCATCCGTAGAATTTTCATTCAGTATAGGTATTACTTTTCGTAGTATTCTACAAAAGCAAGCGAACTCAGCACTTTCTACTACTTTTCTGTTTCGCGTTCTTGCACTTGCTATACTTGCTTGCTTCTTACTTTCTTCGTCAATTCGATAGTTGCTATTAGCTGTGCCGGATAATATGCCGCGTGCCTTGTTTGCTGCCAACGCATCTTTTGTACGTTTGCTAATTAGTTCGCGTTCGTATTGTGCAACGGATGCAAAGATACCTAATACCATAGTATTTACTACTGGAAGGTCACAAAAATATATATCTATGCCCGTATTTACTACATGAAAAACGAACTCGGCATCTCTTGAAAGCCTATCCAATTTAGCCACTACAAGGGTGCAACTATTAGCTTTGCAATACTCTATAGCTTTCCACAACTCCACACGGGAACAGTCTTTTCCCGAAGCCACATCTACAAACTTACCACAAATAATTCCACCTTTGCTATTAATATAGTCTATACAAGTCTTTTCTTGGGCTGACAACCCTAAACCGCTATCACCTTGTTTATTCGTTGATACACGAAGGTAGTAAACATATTTATCCATCTTATTACTAACTGATTATTATTATTACAGACAAAGCTATTCCGGCTATAAGCCAACTGATAACATCACTACTATATTTGAAGTTAGGACGGCAAATAAAGCCACAATATCCCACACCAATAGTAGAAGCATGAACTTTCCCATTATCTGCCTAATTTAATGAGTTCTCCAGACAACAAACAGCCAATAAATCCGATAATTATTATTAATGCCATAGTTTTTAATATTTAGAAGTTATACAAATTGTTTTTCTATGTAAACACACCCTATTCCCTTGCTCTTGTTAAATTGGCTGTTTTTAAGGTCAATATTAGGCTTTATAAAGTCTTTTATGTTATCCACTAAAGAAATATATTTAGATGCGTTCGCCTTTATTGCAAGGGCTTTATACATTTCTTCACACATAGCCATATACTTTTTAAATTGTCCTTTGTTGAAGCGGACAACTATTTTCCCGTGCGTTTCAACAAATTTGTTGTGCCCAACATAAAACCTTCTTTCATCATTGCAATGTACCAACTTGTCGCCTACGTATAGATACGTTCTTTGTCCCATGCTGTACTTACTATCTACTGATATGCTATTAAAGTAAACCGCTTGTTTCTTTGGAATGCCTACAGACACAATGTTTTCCAGAAGTCCCATGTTTGCTTTTGCC
>QWCY01000404.1_pt1 | contig 72270 bp, 66 predicted proteins | sample 1972631 | NCBI WGS metagenome assembly QWCY01 (sample SAMN09866696, study PRJNA288562) | Human gut metagenome isolate pre1_stool, whole genome shotgun sequencing... | isolation source: gut | host: Homo sapiens | place: USA: California
GTTTTTTGCAAAAATTCTTTCAAAACAGCAAAAGCCCGTGAAACCGGGCTTTCAGGTGAATATCGTCAGGATCAACTGCAATAATATGTTGTTTTCGTAAAAATATCCTGCAAAAAGCGTCCGTTCCATAGCAGAAAAGAGTTCTGCAAACGCCCCCTTGCACTGAAAAAATGTCAGCACAATGCCTGCCAGCCAAACGCAGACAAGCCCCTTCGCGCCACCCACCAGAAATCCGCTGAATCGGTTCAGAAAATTCAGTCCCGGCAGCTTACTGAACAGGTGCAGTGCATTGATTACCACCTTCACTACAATATAAATCAGCACAAACGCCGCCGCAACACTCAATACATTGATGCAGACATTCGCGAGATACCCTGCGATATATTCCTTCAGGCTTTCCGCGTGGAGCAGCTGATAAATCACAGGATTATTATTCTCCAGAAGCGCCTCCTTCAAAAATTCCGGCAGGGGCATTGCCTCAATCAGCGCGGTCTGCGTCTGCATTGCCCCCTCCTGCAAAGCCGTATCCAGTCCCATGGAGGTCTGAATCGCATCGGACATTTTATCAAACAGGATTGTCTCCCTTAAAAATCTTCCGATAAAAGGACTTACTGCCTTCGTTCCGAGCAGCGCCAGTGCCATCGGCAAAAAGCCGAGTACCGCGCGAATCAACCCCTTTCGCCATGCCGCAGCGGCGCAGCCCAGAATGACCGCCGCCACAGCCCCATCCAATATCCAATTCATCCGTTTTCCTCCTTTTTCTTCTATATTATAATAGAACCGCATGCAGAGAAAATTCTCACAAAAGAAAGGCGGCCTGGCATTCTCTTGCCCTTTCTGCCGCCCTTCCTTATTTTTACTGTTTTTGTGTCGCTTCGTTTTGTGTTTTTTCATTCTGCGTTGTTTCATTTCTCGCAGAAACACTTGCATTTTCCGTATCCGCCGCTTTTGTCGCATTCGTCTGCTTTTTCCCCTTTGTCATGGCATAAACAGAAATCTCATTCTTCCCAACTGTCATCACGCGGTTCAGCTTTTCCATCGGAATCAGGTCATTCAAGTCGGTGATTGCCATATAATTCCAGCTTTCATTGCCGCTGTAGGTCACGCCGGTATAATCGCGGTCATTGCCGACCACAATGCCTTTTTCTGCCGCAAGCAGATACGTTACACTCTCGCCGGAGGCAAAGGAGCCCTTCTCATTGCCGCTGCCATCCAGCCAACAAACCGTTCCCTTCTCTCTGCCATCCTTATTCGCCACACCGTCCCCCAGCGCAAGCACAATATATTCCTTATTCCCTAATGCTGCCTGATCAACGGTATTTTCCAGAGGATAATTCCAAAGCTCACCGCCATCACTGCCAACACCATAGACTGCCCGATCGGAAATCACCGCCAACGTGCCATTTTTGCGATAGCTGATAACAGGAATGATTTCATCCGTTTTTTCCACTGCCGCAAACATGCTGTCCGTAAAGTTTTCGCCATCCTCCGCATTGATATAGAACAGCAGAACGCGCCCCATCGGGGAAATATCCGTTGTATCCAGATAGCTGATCGCAAACACCCTGCTGTCATCCGATACATCCGAGGAAAGTGGATAAATGCCCTTGCTCTCCTCCACGCGCTCCTTCAAAAGCTTCCCCTTTCGGTTATAAACACAGATGCGGTAGCTGCTGTCATTCTTCGTAATCAGGGAAAGATAGCCGGTTTCATTCAGCGCGAACTGCACAGGAGAGCCTTCCGCCTGCAAATCATAAACCATTCCTTCCTTATTATAAACCCGTACCGTTTTACCACCCATGTCGCCGACGGCAACAAAATCGCCTTCCTGCACAAGGGTTGGCGAGGTCATACTGAAGGTATCACTCCACTTCTGCGCCCCTACGGAGGTATAATATTTCACGCCATCCTTCGTGCAAAGCAGAAATTCCTTTCCAAATGCAGCGACAGCCGCCTTACTGCCGGCATCCACCGCCACACTTTCCTTCGGTGTATCCTCCTGCATGACTGCGTCCGCCTCCTGCGCCTGCGTTCGGTTCGTTTTTCCGATAAGGGCAAGAAAACGCCCCTGTCCATGGAAGGTATCAATATAAATTCCACCTGCTATCAGACAGACCAACGCCAGAATACAGACCAACGCAGTCAGCATCTTATTACTGTTATTCAAAAAATTTTTCGGTCTTCTTCTCATTGCCGCTTATTCCTTCAAATTTCTCTGTACCAAAAACATGGCTCTGTCATAGTCTTCCTTCCTGACATAAATCAGGTATTCCGTCTGATGGTCGATATCTGCATCCGTCGAAGTTGTTCTTCCGCTCACAAAAAAATCTGCCCGATCAGAAACGCGCATCTCATAAGAAATATCAAATTTCCAGAGAATATCTCGCACCTCCGCCTGTTTTTTCATATCAAATGTGCAAAACAGCTCTTTCCTGTTCCATACTGTAATCATGGCAATCCCTCCTGACGCTTGATTGCAATTCTTTTTCTCTATCATACTATATTCATACCGCTTTTGCAAATCAACACAGCTTTCTTTTTTCAAAAAAACGCCCGAGAAATTTTATAACATTTTTTTCTCAGGCGTTCTCTTTTCTTAATTTTCTTTCAGCTTTTCATACAGTGCAATATACTGTACTGCGGAGCTTTCCCACGAATAATCACAAAGCATAGCATTTTTCACAACGTGCGCCCATTCTTCCCTGCCCATGTGGTAGGTACGCAGGGCTTCATCCAATGCCCAAAGCAGTCCGCCGCAGTCATAGGTTTCAAACAAGAACCCATTGCCCTCCTTGGTCTCAGGGTTATACTGCCGAATCGTATCCGCCAGACCGCCTGTTTTTCTCGCAATCGGCACAGTGCCGAAGCGCAGGCTGAACATCTGCCCTAAGCCGCAGGGTTCAAACTTGGAAGGCATCAGAAATAAATCCGCAGATGCGTAAATCTGCTGTGCCAGCGCCTCATCAAAGAAGATATTCGCAGAAACCCTGCCGGGATAACGGCCCTGCAGGCTGCGGAAGGTATATTCATACGAAGGCTCACCCGTGCCAAGCAGCACAAACTGCACATCTCGGCGCATCATTTCATCCAAAACGGGTGCCAGAATATCCACACCCTTTTGGTCTGCCAAGCGTGTAATCATGGCAATCAGCGGAACCTCTCGTTCCTCCAGACCCAAGCGCTTTTGCAGGGCATGCTTATTCTCTGCCTTTCCCTCGGGATGCGCCGCGCTGAAATGCTTCACGATAAAACCATCTGTTTCGGGGTTATTCGCCGTAAAATCAATGCCGTTCAGAATCCCACAAAGGCGGTCGCTTCTGCTGCGCAAAATACCATCCATGCCATACCCATATTCGGGTGTCTGAATTTCCTGTGCGTAGGTTCCGCTGACGGTGCTGATATAATCGGCATACACCAGACCCATCTTCATATAGCAGACCGTATTATAAAATTCCATATTGGCGTATGCCCAGTCGGATACCCCCAGAAGCTCCATGGTATCAAGCGAAAAACGTCCCTGATACTGCAAATTATGAATCGTAAACAGTGTTTTGATTTTGGAATATTCCGTTACCTTATTGTACATTTCCTTCAGATACATACAGACCGGCCCTGTCTGCCAGTCGTTGCAATGAATCACATCAGGATAAAAATCAAGCATTGCCAGCATATCCAGAACAGCCTTGCCGAAAAAGGCAAAGCGTTCGTTATCGTCATCAAAGCCGTATAACGCACCACGGCTGAAATAATAATCGTTTTCAATAAAATAAACAGGCACCTCTCCGGGCTTTACCAGAACCTTGGCTCTCTGTTTTCTCCATTGCAAATAAACGTCAAATTCTCCTAAAAGTTCCACGCCGTACATTGTCTCGTTTTTAATTACTCTATGACGAGGAATGACCACACGGACATCCACGTTCTTTTTCTGCAATGCCTTCGGCAAAGAGCCGACAACATCACCCAAGCCACCGCTTTTGACAAAAGGCGCTGATTCGGAGGCAACTAAAAGTACCTTCAAACCCTTTTCCATAAAATATCACCTCTTTTTTATCATACAATGAAAACGCCCCGACAGCAAGAAAAAACCGCAGAACATCTGATAAAATTTACGGATTTCCGAAAAAAATACACGTTTTCATCCCCTTTATAAATTCCCAAAGAAATGGTATGCTATAGATTGAAATAAAAAAATCAAAAAATAAAATCTAAAATAGAAAAGAGGCTACGATTATGAATCATACCATTCCCGAACGAAAGGATACCGACCCTCGTTTTCATTGGCACATCGAGGATTATTTCAAAACCGATGCTGATTGGGAGGCTGCCTATACCTCTCTGGAAAAGAGTCTGCCCGATCTAACCGCCTTTGCCGGCAAGCTGGCGAACTCCGCAGAAGCACTGCTTTCCTGCCTGAAAAAGAATGAGGCGCTTTCCCTGAAATTAGACCATATCTATACCTACGCCTCCATGCGGATGCACGAGGATAGTGCAAATGCCTTCTATCAGGGGCTGGCTTCCCGTGCAGAGCTGCTGCTGATTCGCTATTCTGCGGCAATTTCCTTCCTCACCCCTGAAATTATTGCCATTCCGGAAGAAAAGCTTACCGCCTTCCGTGCAGAAAAAGCGGCAGATTTTGCTGTCTATGACCATTTCTTCCATACCCTTCTGCGCCAGAAGGCACACACCCTTTCTCCTGCGGAGGAGCATCTGCTTGCCAGAACCGCAGAGCTGGGCGGCGCACCGCAGCAGATTTTTACCATGCTGAATGACGCGGATATCTCCTTCCCGCCTATCCGCACCGCAGAGGGAGAGGAACTGGAGCTGACAAAGGGCAGATATGTCACCTTTCTGGAAAGCCCCGACCGCTCCATTCGCGAGCAAGCGTTCAAAAATCTGTATTCCGTCTATTCCGCACAGAAAAACACCATCGCCGCAACCTATGCCGCATCTGTAAAAAGCGATGTCTTTTTCGCACAGGCAAGAAAGTACGGCTCTGCGATGGAAATGGCACTTTCCGACGACAATATTCCGCTTTCTGTATATGATACGCTGATTGAAACCGTCAACAAGAGTCTTCCCCTGCTGCACCGCTATGTTGCCCTGCGCAAAAAGGAGCTGGGCGTAGATGAACTGCACATGTATGATTTATATGTTCCGCTTGTACCCGATGCAGATGTCAAGATTCCTTATGAACAGGCAAAAGCAACCGTAAAAGAGGCATTGCAGGTAATGGGCGAGGAGTACTGCAAGGCTCTGGCGCACGGTATGGAAAGCGGCTGGATTGATGTTTACGAAAACAAGGGCAAGCGTGGCGGTGCGTATTCCTGGGGCAGCTACGGCGTACATCCCTTTGTTCTGCTCAACCATAACGATACCATCAACAGCATGTTTACCCTTGCGCATGAAATGGGGCATGCCCTGCACAGCTTCTTCACATGGAAAAAGCAGCCCTATCTTTATGCCGACCATAAGATTTTCGTTGCAGAGGTGGCTTCTACCTGCAATGAGGCCCTGCTGATGGAGCATCTTCTAAAAACAACCAAGGATAAAACCATGCGGAAATATCTCATCAACTATTTTCTGGAGCAGTTCCGCGGTACACTCTTCCGCCAGACCATGTTTGCCGAATTTGAAAAAATCACACACGCCATGGCAGAAAAGGGCGAACCCCTTACATGGGAAGGCATGAACAAGCTCTACCGCGAGTTAAACCTCAAATATTTCGGGGATGCTATCGTTGTGGATGATGAAATTGATATTGAATGGGCGCGTATCCCCCATTTCTATAATGCATTCTATGTATATCAGTATGCAACCGGCTACAGTGCTGCGATTGCCCTTTCCAGAAAAATTCTGAACGAGGGACAGCCTGCGGTAGCTGCGTATCTGGATTTTCTCTCTAAAGGAGACAGCGAATATTCCATTGACCTGCTCAAGGGTGCCGGCGTAGATATGACCACTGCCGCTCCCATCGAAAATGCCATGCAGCTTTTCAAAGAGCTGTTGGATGAATTTGAAGCCTTATAATTTCACAAAGCAAAAGAGAGCTTTTCAGCTCTCTTTTTTATTCCGCATAAAAAAAGAAACCTTGAAAAATCAAGATTTCTGCAATGCGGATAACAGGACTTGAACCTGCACGAGTTGCCTCACTGGAACCTAAATCCAGCGCGTCTGCCAATTTCGCCATATCCGCATAAATCCTTTATATTTTATGCTCTTTTCCATAAAAAGTCAACCACCAAAGCCATTTGGGGCAAAAGAAAAAAGCCATCTCACTCCGTCATCGGTTGAAATGGCTTTTTTATGAACCAGGAGGGATTCGAACCCCCGACCCACGGCTTAGAAGGCCGTTGCTCTATCCAACTGAGCTACTGATCCGCATTGCGAAAGCGGGTGATGAGAATCGAACTCACGTGTTCAGCTTGGAAGGCTGACGTTCTACCATTGAACTACACCCGCAAAGAAAAAATGAACCAGAAGGGATTCGAACCCCCGACCCACGGCTTAGAAGGCCGTTGCTCTATCCAACTGAGCTACTGATCCACGTTACTAGCGCAAGAAATATTATGCCATAAAACGTCATACCTGTCAACAGGTTTTTCAAACTTTTCTTGTTTTTTTAAAAAAGCCGATAAAATCCCCTGTGTTGTTTCATCGGCTCCTTCTTTTAATTGATGCGTTTGAAATGATCCTTATTCCAATATTCCATAATTGCCCCTTCGATTCTGCCGTCTTCCATTGTCAGAATGCCAAAGGTAGGCAGTGTTCCGCCCCTTGGCAAAGAGATGCTCCCGGGGTTAAAGAGGGCAACCCTGCCGCCCTCCTCCCAAAGCGGCATGTGCGTATGTCCGAAAAGCACAACATCCGCCCCCTGTTCCTCCGCCCAATAGGAAATCGTGTCATAATTCCAATACACGCGCTGCTTATGCCCATGCGTCAGGAGCAAGGTTTTTCCGCCAAGCCGCACCAGCTTCTGCGAAGGCGTATCCACGCGATAATCATTATTCCCCTTGACATAATGAAACGGCAGCTTAGGAAATTCCTGCTGTAATGCAACCGCGTCATCATCATGGTCGCCCAAATGAAACACCGCATCCACCTTCCCTTGCAGCCGCGCAAGCACCGCTCTTGCATTTTCCAGATACGCATGGGTATCACTCAAAACCAGAATTTTCATAGGCTTACAGTTCCTTTTTCAGCATTTCTTTCATTTTACGCAGTGCCTTTCCTCTGTGGCTGATTGCATTTTTCTCCTCGGAAGAAAGCTCCGCCATATATTTTTCCTTTTCCGGCACATAAAAAATAGGGTCATAGCCGAAGCCATTCTCGCCCTTTGCCTCATAGCCGATGATACCCTCAACGGTATCATAGCTGACCAAGCGTCTGCCATCGGGGAATGCTGCCGCAATACAGCTGACAAAGCGCGCCGTTCTCTTTTCCTCCGGCACACCGTTCAGCTTTTCAAAAATCGCCTTGAAGCGTTCGGGGTAAGGCGTATCCTCGCCCATAAAGCGCGCGGAATAAATGCCGGGGGCTTTATCCATGTAGTCGATTTCCAGACCGGAATCGTCGCTCAGGGTAATCTTTCCGCCGATTTCCATCACCTGCACTGCCTTTTTCATGGCATTTTCCTCAAAGGTCTTGCCATCCTCCACCACGTCAATCGTGATGCCTGCTTCCTCCATGGAAATGACATTTACATTCATATCCGCCAGAATTTCGTTGATTTCCTTGATTTTCCCTTTATTTTTCGTTGCAAAAATAATCGTTTCCATCGTTTCCTCCTCGTTCATCCTTAGCTCAATTCCAGACCATCCAGCGCCGCCTGCTGCAGCTGTTTCAACTCGCCTGCCGCCTTTCTGCCAAGCGCAAGCAATTCCAAAAGCTGTTCCTGCGTAAAGGTGCCATGCTCGCCTGTGCCCTGCACCTCTACAAAATTCCCTTCATCCGTCATGATAATATTCATATCCACTTCCGCCGCGGAATCCTCCTCATAGCAAAGATCCGCCATGGCAACGCCATCTACCACACCAACGCTTACCGCGGAAATATAACGATGCAGGGGCATTTTTTCAATCAGCCCCTCCGCTACCAATTTCCGGCACGCCATTGCCAGTGCAACAAAGCCACCTGTGATGGATGCCGTTCTGGTGCCGCCGTCCGCCTGCAGAACATCGCAGTCCACCGTAATGCTTCTTTCGCCCAGCTCCGTAAAATCCACCGCCGCACGCAAGGCTCTGCCGATCAGTCTCTGAATTTCCGTGGAACGCTGATTCAGCTTCAGCTTGTTGATGTCCCTTTTGTTTCTTGTTGCGGTTGCGCGAGGCAGCATGGAATATTCTGCCGTTACCCAGCCTTCGCCGCTCCCCTTTTTAAAGGGCGGCACGCTTTCCTCTACAGAAGCGTTGCAAAGCACCTTCGTATTGCCCCATTCTATCAGCACAGATCCCTCCGCATAGCGTGTAAAATCCTTGACGATTTTTACGGGACGCAGCTCGTCTGTCTTTCTTCCGTCAAAACGGTTCATCGCTCATTCCTCCTGTTGTTCTTTTTCTATTCGGATTAAATTATACCATATTTGCAGAAAAATTTATAGAAAAAGACCACAGCATCTCTGCCATGGTCTGATTTTCTTATCTTATCGCAAGGGATAGGTAAATGCCTCCTCGATTGCATCTGCAATCGCCTTTGCGAGTTTATTCTGATAATCCTCCTGCGAAATCTTGAGCGCATCGCCGGGGTTGCTGATAAATACTGCCTCTACAATAACCGCAGGTACGGTTGTTGTATTCAGAATCAGCAAATCGGTACGCAGCTTTGTTCCTCTGTTGGTGTTGCCTGTTGCGCTGACAATGCTGTTCTGAATCAGCTGTGCCAGCTTCAGGCTTGTCAGATTGCCGCCCGTATCATTGGAATGGTTTTTATACAGCACCTCTGTGCCGTTTGCCACTGCCGAGCCGGAATTCATGTGAATGGAAACCATTGCATCCGCAATCGCATTTGCACTCTGCGCCCTGCTGCTGTTTGTGGGGTAGGTATCGCTGTTTCTTGTCACATAAACCTTAATGCCGCTGCCGTCCAGATAATTTGCAACCTTCTGCATAATGATAAGGGTGAGGTTTTTCTCCATCAGTCCGTTGCCGCTTGCGCCGGGGTCACTGCCGCCGTGGCCTGCATCCAGCAGAAGCACCTTACTGTATACATCCTGCGGATTCTTTACGGAAATGACATATCTTTCCTGCTCCTCCGTAAGGCTGTAGCAGCTAATACGACTCTGATGAAAGCGGATGGTTGTCTTGCCGCCGCTTGTAGAAACCTGAATACTCTTGATTACGCCGTTATCGATATCATAAGTGCCGCTGCCGAAGGTTTCGGAATAATCTCCCGGCAGCACCACATCGGTGTAGCCATCCAGATAATGATCATTGATTTTCACGCTGCCTGTCTGAATGGTATCCTTTTTCTGCAAATACAGCTTATTTGCGCTTGTGTCATAGCTCATGTTTTTCATACTGGAGCTGAAAATCTGTAATGTCATCGCATGATTATCTGTGGTATAGCTGTATTTCGCCATGCCGTCCACCTCAAATACCAGCCGCAGAGTCGTATCATTGAACATTGCCGCTCTGCCTGCCGTTACATATTCCAGTGCGCTTACATCAAAGGTGCTGTCCAACTCGGAAACCGCATTGGGAATATCCACAACAACCCTGCTCGGATTGGAAAGCGTATAGACGCTTACGCCCAAGGCACTGTCGCCCTTCACCTCAATCACATCACGCTCGGTGCTGCTGTTATGTCGAATTGCAATATCGCTGACCGTTACGCTTTTGAACGCAATCGTCAGCTTGGATTTATCCGCGCTCTGCGTAATGGTGTAGCTCTTTTTCCCTGTTAAATCAAACACCACTCTGGTATAAGTAACGCCGTCCTCTCCCGTATGCTCCGCCGTCCGCACCGCAGAAACAATACCGCTGTTGGTTGCAGTCAGGTTTGTCGATAATCCGTTCTTTGCGCCGTAAAAATCAAGCACAATCTTATTATCCGCCACATAAACCTCCTCACAGGAGGAAACCGCACCGCTTGCCTGCACGGAGAAGGTCTGCTCCGCCGTTTTGCTTGCCGGCACAGTCACCTTGTTCAGCGTGACATAATTCACGCTCGGTGTGGCGGGTGTAGTGGGTGTGGTCGGATTTGTCGGTGTTGTAGGTGTGGTCGGCGTGGTGTTTGCCGTTGTTTTGATGGAAACCGTTCTGGTTGCATCATCCCACTGAACGTTCAGATCCAATGCAGAAGCCAGCGCACGCACAGGCAGCATCGTTCTGTCGTTTACAATCATCGGCGGCACATCCATGGTAAAGGTTTTGCCGTTTTTGTAGCCGGTCGCCTTATTCATTTCAAAGACCAGTGTATAGTCCTTATTTACCACATACGCCTGCTTTGCCTCATCGTTCCAAGTAACCTCGCAGCCAAGCTCCTGCGCAATCTGGCGCATGGGCAAAAGCGTTCTGCCGTCAATCGCGACCGCAGGCATATCCTTCGGTGTCATGGTTTTTCCGTCAATCTTTACCACAATCTCCTTCGCATTGTATGCGTGGTTCTTGCCGTTATAAAATAGGTTCATGCTGACATTTGCTGCAAATGCCGTTACGGATGAAAGCATCCCCACCGCCATCGTTGTCAGCAGGAGCCGTTTCCACTTATGTCTCATTGTGTATTCCTCCTGCTTATCCTTATGTAAACTTTCCTTTGACATACTCCTCTAGTATACCAGTATATCAAATTTTGTCAAAATGAAAAGGTTCTTTCCCATTTTGTAAGAAAGTCTTAATCTTTAGTCGAAAAAAGGGTGTCTATTGTTCCCAATAAACGCCCTTTTCCAATACTTTCTTGTTTTTTATTCTTCCTCGCCCTGCGCTCGTTTATCAAACGCCTTCAGCTTTTTCATAACCCTGCCGTGTACGCTGTTCGCAGGGAAATTTCCTGCCTTATTCTTCTTTCCGGCGGACAGCCCCATCAGAAGCTCAATCCCCTCGTCAATCTTAGAAATCGGATAAATATGGAACAGACCGTCCTTCACCGCCTGCACCACCTCATCCTTCAGCACCAGATCCTTCACATTAGAAACAGGAATAATTACCCCCTGTGTCCCCGTCAGACCGCGTTTTCTGCAAAGGTCAAAGAACCCTTCGATTTTATGGGTCACGCCGCCGATTGCCTGAATTTCGCCCTTCTGATTCACAGAGCCTGTCACCGCCAGATCCTGCCTGATCGGCAATTCTGCCAGAGAAGAAAGAATGCAGTATAATTCCGTACTGGAGGCACTGTCCCCATCAATACCATTATAATTCTGCTCGAAGCAGACCCGACAGCTCAAAGAAAGCGGAAAATTCTGCGCATAGGTCTGCCCCAGAAAGCCCGTGATAATCTGCACGCCCTTGTCATGCGTCTGTCCGCTCAGGCGTGCCTCCTTCTCGATATTCACAATGCCGGATTTGCCGACATAGGTTGTTGCCGTAATACGGGAAGGATTCCCAAAGGCATAATTGCCCATATCCAGAACGGCAAGCCCGTTAATCTGCCCGATTTCCGCCCCTTCGGTATCAATCATAATGACGTTTTCTTCGAGCATTTCGTCCAGCTTTTCTTCATACAGCTTCATCCGCTGTTCCTTTTCGTAAATGGTTTTCTGAATATGCGCCGCCGTCACAAGCTCCGCTCCTTCCAGCTTTGCCCATGTTACCGCTTCGCAGAGAATCTCCGCCAGATGATTGAAGCGTGTGGAAAGCTTATCCTGCCGCTCTGCCGTTCGGGAGGAATATTCCACAATGGCGCAAACCGCGCTTACATCAAATTCCATGCACCCTTCTCTATCCACAAACCGTTTGATAAACTGCGCAATTTTCCGAATATTTTCATCTGTACGGGGCATTTCATAATCAAAATCCGCGCGAATTTTGAAGAACTTATCAAATTCCTCGTCATATTCATTCAACAGCTCATAATAATAGCTGCTGCCAATCATAATCACCTTGATATTTGCAGGAATCGGCTCCGGCTTCAGGGTAGGCGCAACCACTGCACCCAGCTGCTCCCGTATGGAGTCCATGTTGATTTCTCTGGTCTTCATCACGCGGCGAAGTGCCTCCCATGCCTGTGGTGTGGAAAGGATATCCTGCGCCTGCACCAGCAGGTAGCCGCCATTCGCCTTATGGAACAGGCCGCCCTTAATCTTCATGAAATCCGTTGTCAAATTCCCGAATTCGCTGTCATATTCCACCTCGCCCACCAGATTATTATAGGTCGGGTTAAACGTCACCACGATGGGCGCACCCTCGCTGTCGGAATGGTCTACAATCAGATTGACCTTATATTTCAGCGTCACATCCTCGGCAGGCTTTTTCCCAAGCATCGGCAGAAGACTTGCAAGGCTGTCCTCGCCGTCCTCTTCCTCCTCAACAAACTGGCTGATATTTTCCAAAACATCCTCCTGTACCGCATTGATGTAGGAAATAACTCTTTCATATTCCCGATATTTTTCCTGCACCGCGTTCACATGATGCCCGATGGCAAACATTCCCGTTTTATAATCCAGCTGATCGGTCTGCCGCTTGGATTCCTTATCCATATCGCGCAGCTCACGCATAATGGAGCCTGCTTTTTCCTGCACCATCTGAGAATTTTTCTCAATTTTATTTTTTACATCCTCGCTCAGGTCATCGTATTCATCCTCGCCGACTGCCTTTCCCTCTACCACAGGCATGAAAAATACGCCTGCATTCGTTGTTTTTACCTGAAAGCTGTACTGCTCCGCAACGGCACTCATTTCTGCCATAAGCGCATCTCTTTTTTCATCAAAGGAATGCTCCAGAGTGTTTTTCTGTGTTTCGTAATCCTCCGCACGGAACGCCTTCTGCAGCTCTGTTTTGAAAAGCTGTACCAGCTCTGCCATATCCTCCTTGAACTGCTTGCCCTGTCCCGGCTCGAAGCACAGTGCCAAAGGGCTTCTGGGGTTCTGGAAGTTATAGACATAGCACCAATCATACGGCACCGGCTCTGTCTGCGCCAGCTTTTCGGTGCTGTTTCTTGCATAGGTGGTTTTACCTGTGCCGGAAGGCCCTGCCATATAAATATTGTAGCCCTTCATTTTTACTGCCAAGCCGAAATCAAATGCCTTTACGGCTCTTTCCTGCCCGATGACCCCCTCCAGCGGCTTTATCTCCGCCGTTGTGCGAAAGGACAGCTCCTTGGGAAAGCACCCTTTTTTTAGCTCTGTATACGCCAATTCAAATGGTTTTTCCATTTTTCTTCATCTCCTTTTTGCAAAAAACGCTGAAATGCACTCTCACATCTCAGCGTTTCTATTTTTTCTTTTCCGCTCCGTCAAAGGGACGCACCCTCTGCATCGGGGAAATATTTCCACATGATAATTGCATCCTCCTTGGTGTCGGGGTAATAATTCTTACGGATGCCCTCTGCCTTGAAGCCATATTTATGGTACAACGCCTGTGCAGGCCGATTCCCCATGCGTACCTCCAAGGTAATGCCTGTCATTTCTTTTTCCAACGCCTTTTCAATGAGCTTTTCCATCAGCATGCTGCCGATGCCTTCACAGCGTACCTCCTCCAGTACGCCCACGTTTGTGATATGTCCTTCTGTTACTACATGCCACATCCCTGCATAGCCGACTACTCTGCCATCCATCAGCGCCACATAGTAAATCGCCATTGTGTTTTCTCTGACCTCTCTTTCAAAATCCGCTCTGGTCCAGGGAATGGAAAAGGTTGCTTCCTCAAGCGTCACCACGCCGTCGATATGCTCCTCCGCCATAGGGACAATCTCAATCATTCTCCTGCTTCCTCCTTCGCCAGTCTGGCTTCTCTTTCCCGTTCCGCCTGTGATTTTCTCAGATAAATCAGCTCAAATGCATTGCCCGGCTTTGCCAGTCCTTCCTCTGCCATGATTGCGCCCAGCGCTGCCACCGCAGATGCTCTTTGCATATTGCAGTGCGCAGGAGCGAATAAAAATGCAGGGTTCTGTTCCAGTCTTTCTCTGTGCACCGGCACGCCGTCCCCCAGAAAAATGACCTCATGCTCCAGCATTTCCGCAATTTCAATGACACGCTCAATGCTTTCTGCCATGTGGTCTGTCAGGCGAATCAGCTTGCCGTTTTCCCACATATAAAAAGCGGCATAAACCTGATTTCTTCTGGCATCCATAATCGGGCAGATGAATTTATTCGTTTCAAACACATTATATGCCAATGCATCCAATGTGGGAACGGCAACAATGGGCTTGTCCAGCGCAAGCGCAAAGCCCTTCGCCGTTGCCGCGCCGATTCTCAGCCCCGTAAAGGAGCCGGGGCCGCAGGCACAGGCAATGCAGTCAATGCTTGCCTTGTCCGTTTCCGTCCGTTCCAGAATATCCGCAATCATGGGCAGGATGGTCTGGCTGTGCGTCAGCTTATAATTCATGGTAAATTCCGCAATCAGCTTATCTCCCTCCACAAGGGCGGCACTGGCAGTCTGCCCCGTGGTGTCAATTCCTAAAATCTTCATCCTCAGCCCTCCTGTCTGATGGTGATACGGCGGTAATCGTCATCCTTGGTGTAGTCCTTCTCTATCGTAATCCAGACGGCTTCGGCAGGAATCAGCTCCTTCACCAGCTCCGCCCATTCTACCAGACAAACGCCCTCGCCGTAAAAATATTCCTCATAGCCGGTGTCCTCCATTTCCTCCTCGCAGGAAATGCGGTACACATCAAAATGATACAGCGGCAGTCTGCCCTCGTATTCATTCACAATGGCAAAGGTAGGGCTGGTCACATGCTCCGTAATCCCAAGTCCCTTGGCAAAGCCCTTCGTAAAGACCGTTTTGCCAACGCCCAGATCGCCGCTCAGACAGTAAATCTGTCCCATCCTTGCCTCTCGTCCCAGCTTTTCTCCCAAGGCTTCGGTTGCCTCAGGGTTGTTTGTTTCAATTCTTTCGTTCATCGTATCATCCTCAATAAATAAAGATTGCCGTAATGCCTGTATCCAGCTTGCGTGCTTCCTTACCGTCATAGTAATACAAATCGCCCACGCCTGCATTCACATCATACTTGCCGATATAAACCAGCTTGCCATTCTCCTTATACTGGAAAGCAAATACATCCTTGGCAATGGCGGTTTCTGTCTTGCCATCCCATGCACGCAGCTCGCCATTGCCTGTTGCTGCATCTGCATCGGCAACATAATACACCGCATCCTCTGTGAACTGTACGCCGCTTGCGTTTGCAATGGTTGTTTTGCTGCCTGCTGCGCCCAATGTGCCTACGCCTTCTGTATAATCAAAGTAATAAATCAGGGTATTGCCGATGTAGCCGAAGCTCTGCACGTTTGTGGCAACGGTTTCTGCTTTTTCCTTGCCCGGCTCGATTTCCATCAGAATGGTATCCCCTGTATTCGCATCGGTATCCAGATAAGCTGCCTTCTTGCCGTTTTCGGAAAGCTTCAGCCCATCCAACTGCGGCTGACTGCCGGAAAGCAGATTTACCTTCCCTGTCGTATCCGCAAGGAATACCTCCATGCCGCCATAATTCAGAGACATATAATAAATATATTCCACCATGTCCAATCCGCCGTCCATAACGGAAAGGTGCATGGGTGTAAATTCCTTTGTTTTATAGCCTGCCACATAGGTCTGCTTGCTGTCAACACCGACTGCCGCAACCACATCACCTGCTACCCGAACACTCTTGCCGCCTGTCAGCACATAACATTCCTGCAAAAGCGGTTCAAAGCCCTCGCCGTTTTTCATTGCCTTACGGATTTCGTCTCTCTGCACCTTCTGCTCATAGCCCTCATCGCCTTTTTTCAGCTTCGCATCCTGCTCTGCCATGTCATCCACGATAATGTTCTTATAAAGCACCTTTTCTTCGCTCTTTTTGCAGTAGAGTACATCTCTGCCGTTGGGCATCATTTCCATGGAAGAAACATTTTCGACTACAGTCTTAGGCTCTCCCTTGAAATCATAGCTGAAAATGTTATAGCCATCCTTACCTGCCGCAACGTAATACAGAATTCCGCTCTCCTCCGCCATGGCGTAGGTTTCCGCGGAATCAGTCAAGGGAAGAATGTTATCCTCCATATTCTTGCCGACTGCAACTGCATTCAGAAGCCCTGTGGTATCGGTGAATGTAAGATATTTGCCATCGCCGCTCAACGCATAAACATCATTTTCCAGATTTATGCCCGTCTTTACGGTCTGCACCTGCTTACCGTCATAGACACAAAGCGCATAGGTCTCGCCGCTCTTTTTCAGATAAGCGACCACCTTGCCGTCCTTGCTTGCCATGTAATCGTAAACATCCGTATCAATCTGCGCCGCCTTTGCATCCGCATTTTTCGCATCCCTGCGATACAGCACAAATGCACCGTTTTCATCCACATCATCGGAGAAATACAGATAGCTGCCGTCCTCTGTCACGCTTGCGCCCCAAGCAGTGTAGAAGTAATGATAGGTACCGCCGTTGCTCAGTCCCTCCTGCACCTGATAGGGTTCATTTTTCAAATCGTAATAATACAGATTATCATCCTTGGTATACAGGATACCCGTATCAACAGCTTTTCCCATTGGGTTCATCCACGCATACGCCACAATCGCAATCAACGCAATCAAGCCAATCACAATCCCCAGTACGCCGCCCTTTTCCGCTTTCTGCGCCGCAGGGGCTTCCGCAGGCTGTTCCTCCTGCTTCGGTTCTTCCGTTTCCTCTATCTCAGGCTCTTCTGCTGTTTCTTTTGCAGAAGCTTCTGCCGTTACAGGTTCTTCTGCCGTTTCTACAGCTTCTTCCGCCGCAGGCGCGTCTGTCACAGGTGCTTCCTCCTGTGTCGGCTCCTCTTTGGTCTCCGCTGCTTCTTTCGGCTCCAATTCCTCATTTTTTTCTAATTCATTCTTTTCCATCTCGTCCATTTTGGCGTTCCTCCTAACCATTGATTTTTGTCAGAAATATTTTCTTCGCACCACCAAAGCCACACGCCCGATGCCCTTGATGCGCTGTAATGCCTTCCGCCTGTCCTTCTTGCGGAGGGTCTTTGTATCTGCCTGCACCGCCTGCTTTTTCGCCTTCTGCATTGCCCTTCCGGCCGCTTTTCTTCTGCCGCCCAGCAGAAATTTTCGAAATGCCAAAGCCTTCCTTCCAAGCGATACCGCGCGCAGACCGTTTTGGACTGCACTGATGCCCATTTTTATTTTTGGCTCCATAAAAAAGCCCCTTCCTTTTTTCTCATTGGGACACACCTAACGTATTTCTACCTATTATAGCATACGCATTACATACTGTTTCAGTATACCACACTGTCAACACTTCGTCTACTCTCCGAAATGTTACCGAATTGTTACAAAATTTAAACTTTTAATGAAATTTTAGTTTACAAACCCAACTTCTTCCATTATAATATCCTAAGGATACCACAAAAAGAAAGGTGAGATATTTCCGAATGAATGAAAATCAGAATGAAATTCAGAACGAAAATCAAGAGCAATCGCAGGAAACCCATAAGCATTTCCTGACACTTCATATTTCTCATAAGGGTCAGCAGAAAACGCTTCACTTCCGCATCCGTCATGCTGTGGCGGTCTGCGCAGCGACAGTTTTTCTGGTCGGCGGTTCTGTCTGCGCCGTTGGTGCATATCAGAAAACAAAAACAGATTTGCATACCTCTAAGGAGCAGCTTCTGGAAACCGAACGGGAACGCCGTAAGCTGGAACAGCGTGCAGAGCTTCTGGAAACCGAAAATACCGAATATACCGAAAATATTGATGCGCTCCAGAATAAAACAACAGAGCTGGAGCAGAAAATAAACGAAATCGAATCCGTAAAAGAGGATTTGTATCATCAGATTACCAATCTGGATGAATCCGATTCCTCTGCTTCTCTGGATTTAACCGCTATGACATCTGCATTGGCACCCACTGAGGGAACAGAGGCGGCAGCTCCGACCTTTACCACCCTCGTCAGCACATCCTATAATAAGGCATCTGCCCTTTCCACCCATCTGGATAAGATGAGCCTTCTGATGGATGAAACAAGCATTTCCTTTTCTGCTGTTGCAGATACCGTAACCTATCTGGCAGCACTGAGCAATGCACCGAGCGGTTGGCCTGTTGACAGCCGTACCGTTTCCACAGAATTCAATCCCTCTGCCGATCCCTCCATCAGTGACGGCAGAAAGCATTATGGCATGGATATCTCCACACAGAGCAGAATCATCCCCATTTATGCAACCGCATCGGGGACTGTTGTTACCGCACAGTATCATAGCCAATTTGGCAACTATGTTGTGATTGACCATGGCAACGGCTTCACCACCTTATACGCACACTGCACGGATTTGAACGTAGCTGTCGGCGATAAGGTAAAGAAAGGCGATACCATTGCAACCACAGGCAGTACAGGGATGTCCACAGGTGTCCACTGTCATTATGAAATTCAGCTGAACGGGGTATATCAGAACCCCAGAGATTATCTCGGCGAAGAATAAAAAACAGAAAAAATTTAAGGCTGTCCGAAAAATCAGGCAGCCTTTTTTATTTGCTTAATCGTTTGTACTATCTCCGTTTCCGCTAACGGGAATGGCATCCCCCAGCAGTCTGGGCTTTCGTTTCAGTGCCGCATTGCAGAAATCCTTCGCTCTTGCAAGCATTTCTCGTGCCTCGCGGTAGCCTTGCCCTCTGTAGCTCACATCTGCCGCCGCAACGCCATAGGCATCCAGGCCTAATTCCTCCGCAACATATAACGCCCGTGGCAGGTGGTATTTCTGGCTAACGATAATCACCTTTTTCGCACAGAAAATCTCCTTTGCGCGATAGACGCTGTCATAGGTGGAAAAGCCTGCATGATCCATGAAAATATCTGCGGAAGGCACACCGTTTTCCTTCGCAATATTCTTCATGGTATTTACTTCATCATAGTCCTCTGTGCCATGATCACCGCTCATCAGAAGCTTTTCCGCCGCGCCTGCCCGATAAAGCGCAATGCCCGTTTCCAGTCGGTCGGTCAGCATCAGGCTCGGTGTCCCATCAGGACGCACGCCGCATCCCAGCACCAGAATACAATCCGCATCCTGCTTTGCCGCTTCCTCTGCTGAAAGGATGCGCGCCGCCGTTTCGCTTTTCACATAGGCACTCAGCCAGACCACCGCCAGACAGCCGGCAATCCCCGCGCAGATTAGAAAAAGAAGGATTCGCTTTGTCCATATTTTCATATCATTTCCTCATTTCTTCCAAGCTGTTCCTGCCTGTAATATGCAGCCACCTTCGCATAATCCGCCCGTTTCAATTCGGTTTTTCCTTTTTCCGAAAGGGCATAAACGCCCTTTTCCACGCGCACAAACCATTTCTCATAATTGCGGCTGAGAAGCACAGCCAGCTCTTCTAAGCCCCTTGCGCGCAACTCCGCCAGAGAAATTTCCTCTTCTCGCTCCAGAATACACGCCAGACGGATGACCCTTTCCCGATAGGCAGTGATAATTTTTCGTCTTGTCATGCCGCCGATATTTGCGTCCAGCTGTCTGCCTTCCAGTTCTGCCTGCAGCTGCTCCTTTTTTCGCTTATTCTTACGAATCATGCTGTCCGCAGGTGTCAGTACCACGTCCACCGTTTTCAGCGGACTGTCCAGCGCAACAGTCAGCAGTCCCAATTCCAGACGCTTCAGCAGACGCAGCATGTCCTGCCACACCTTTTCTCTTGCTCCCTTTTTCGGACGAGGGATTGCCACAAAGACCTCATCCGTCAGGCTTTGCCTCTCCAAGCCCTGATAAACCAGCTTCAGCCCAAAGGCCCTTTTCAGTTCCACCACAACCAGTCTGCCGTCCTTCTCGGCGGCAATATCGCAATGCTTTACCTCTGCCTGCACCTGATAGCCTTCTTCCTCCAGAAACGCGCGAATCGGCTCATATAAATCTGTTTCCTTAAACTCCGTCATTTCTTATTCCTTCGCCATAAAGGCTTCGATTTCGTCCACTGTTTTCAGCATAGCGGCAGTCATCACCTCATTGCCCTCCGCAGTCACCAGAACATCATCCTCAATCCGAATCCCGATTTCCCATTCCTCGATATACAGTCCCGGCTCTACCGTCAGCACCATGCCGGGCTCCAGCACACGGTCGCCGTATCTGCCGATATCATGCGTTTCCGCACCAAGGTAATGGCTCACGCCATGATAATAATATTTCGCTACATCCTCCTTGGTTTCCACCAAACCGATTTCCTTTAATGCCGTAAAATAATACTCCTTCAGCAATTCATTCAGACTACTGAACTGCACACCCGGACGAATGGCATCAATGACTCTCCGCTGTCCCTCCAGAACGATATTGTAGACCAGCTTCTGCCGCTCCGTAAATTTGCCATTGACGGGGAAGGTGCGGGAAATATCCCCGTTATACCACTGCCATTGCGCACCTGCGTCAATCAGAATCAGCTCGCCATCGGCAACGGTCTGATTATTTTCCACATAATGCAGAATCGTCCCACGCTTGCCGCCCGCCGCAATGGTGCGGAACGCCTTTTCTCTTGCACCATTCACCATCAACGTATAATCATACGCCGCTTCAATTTCATATTCCTTCTGATTGGGCTTTGCCGTCCGCATCATGGCTTCAATCCCCAGACGGGTAATATCCATGGCTTTCCGCATCCGCTCCAGCTCCCATTCTTCCTTAATCATGCGCATATCGCTGAACAGAGGATACAAATCCCCAATGACCATCTGCGGTGCATGGCAGTGTACCTTCTCCGCAAACCGCAAAGCAGGGGTACGTTCCCCGTGCCATTCTCTGTTTTCCATATCAAGCCAGATTTTCTTAATGCCGCTTCTGAATAAATATGTGGCGAAATCCTCCTCAAAGGCATCAATCCAACCGATATTTTCAATGCCGCTTGCCGCGGTTGCCTCCTCTGCCGTCATGTTTGCGCCGACCCATTTCGCCATAACGCCGTTATCTCTGGGGATATACAAGGTCTCCTCCACGCCCGTTCTGGTTTTCGCCAGAAAAAGGATGCAGTCCTCCCGTTCAATGCCCGCTACATAATAAAAATTGCGATCGGGAGAAAAGGGGTAATTCTCGTCCCCTCTTTTGATGGGTGCTTTCCCTGCAAACAGCACCGCCGCCGAAAACATTTCCATCCGCGCAAGCAGCTTTTCTCTGTTCTTTTTCCAGATTTCGTTCATTTTTTCTCACCGTTCCCTTCTATCCGAAATCGTCTCTTTTTTCCGAAAAATCCTTACAGCATCTGAGGGGTTTTTCCAAATTTTTTATTCCGCAATCAAAAATTCCTTGTCTGCAAAAAAATTCTTCAACGCTTTTTTCTCTGCTGCAACCCTGCCCTGCACCGCATCAGGCTTGCCGCCGCCCTTGCAGCCGAAAGGCTCCTTCATTTCATCGGTATAGGCGCGCGCGTCCTTCTCCGCACTCAAAAGAACAAAGACATAGCCCTCGTCCACCTTGGAAAATACCGCCGCACGCTTTGCGCCCTTCTGCAAAAGCAAATCCGCAAAATGCGTCAAATCCTTACTGTTCAAGCCCTCGCCGAAGAACAGGATATTTTCCGTTCCTTCGGGCACCTGCTCCGCCTTGAGCGTGAAATATTTCCATTTTAACTGATTCAGATTCTGCAACAGCTCATCCCGCTCCGCCAGAACATTTTTCACTGCGCTGTCTGCCTTAACCGCAGGCACAGAAAGCAGCCTGCCAACCTCTGCGGAAACGTCGTTTTTCTTACGGAACTCCTGCAATGCGCGCTTGCCGCAAAGCAATTCCAAGCGTGTGCCGCCCTTATAATTCTGCGCGCCGATAATCTTAATCTGCCCGATTTCGCCTGCCAGCTTTACATGTGTTCCACAGCAGGCACAGCAGTCATACTCGCCCACATTCACAATGCGCACCTGTCCTTCCAGTTCCTTTTTGCTGCGATATTCCAGCTTCGCCAGTTCCTCCTTTGCAGGATAGCGAATCCCGACGGGCACATTTTTCCAGATGGCCTCGTTTGCTTTTTCCTCTAAATAAGGCAAATCCTCCGCAGGAATTTTGGTATTCAAATCAATCGTAATGCTTTCCTTTCCCATGTGAAAGCCGACATTATCACAGCCATATCTGCCGCAGATGACACCGCTGAGAATATGTTCTCCCGAATGGTTCTGCATCAAATCAAAGCGATGCTCCCAATCAATCTCGCCTTCCACCTCTGCACCGACAGGCAGCGGCTTGTCTGTTGTATGAACGATGTCCTCGCCTCTTTCATGCACATCCAATACGCGCACACCGCTCAAAACACCGATATCCGCAGGCTGTCCGCCTCCCTCGGGATAGAAAAGTGTTCTGTCCAGTATGACTGTCCAATGCTTCTTTTCTTCTGTACAGTCCAGTACCCTTGCGGTGAATTTTGTTGCATAGGCATCTCTATAATATAATTTCTCGGTCATGGTTTTTCCTCCGTTTTTCTGAAATCCTACAGACAAAGTATAGCATATTTCAGACAAAAGAAAAAGCGGTGTGTCTGCTGACACACCGCCTATCGTCAAATATGAAATTATTTGTCAACGGAAGGAGCAACATCGTCCATCCATTTCATCAGACCGCCCATTTCAGCGTCCTTATCCCAAACATATTTCTTCGCTTCGGAAGCGATTACGCCGCTCAGACCGAGCAGTGCAATCAGGTTCGGGAATGCCATACATGCGTTCAATGTATCGGCTACGTTCCAAACAACGTCCAGAGCTGCGGAGCAACCAACCAGTACAACGATTGTCCATGCAACACGGAAAGGCTTAATGGATTTAATACCTACCAGATAAACCCATGCACGTTCGCCGTAGTAAGCCCAACCAAGGATGGTGGACCATGCGAATGTAATCAGACCGAATGTCAGAACTGCAGGCCCGATAACGGGGATTGCATTGAAGGCACCTGCTGTCATCTGTGCGCCCTTCAGACCTTCCATGCCTACGGGGTCCTTAATGATAGCGGATACCAGAACCAGACCTGTCATCAAGCAAACTACGATTGTATCCCAGAATACGCCGGACATGGAAATCAGCGCCTGTCTGGAGGTATTTCTTGTTGCTGCACACGCGTCTACGATAGGAGCAGAACCCAGACCGGATTCATTTGTGAACAGACCACGAGATACACCGGCACGGATACACGCTACTACTGTTGCACCAACAAAGCCGCCGCCGATTGCCTGAGGATTAAATGCGCCACGAATAATTGCGGAGAATGCTGCCGGAATATATGCGCCATTGATGACACAAATAATCAGACAACCTAAGATATACAGACCAGCCATCAGGGGAATCAGCTTTTCACATACTCTGGAGATGGACTTAACGCCGCCCAGAATTACCAGACCTGTAGCAATCATTAAAATAATACCTGTGATAACCTTTGGAACACCAAATGTACCGCTTACGGATTCTGCGATAGAGTTACCCTGTGTCATGTTACCAATACCGAAGCAGGCAATACCTGTAAAGATTGCAAAGAGAACGCCCAACCATTTCTGACCCAAACCTCTTTCCAGAGCGTACATGGGACCACCGATGAAGGAACCGTCTTTTGCTTTTACACGATATTTTACCGCCAGTGTTGCTTCACCGAATTTTGTTGCCATACCAAACAGACCTGTGAGCCACATCCAGAATACAGCACCGGGGCCGCCTGCGCCGATTGCAGTTGCAACACCTACGATATTACCGGTACCGATGGTAGCCGCAAGTGCTGTTGCCAGCGCACCGAAGCCCGATACGTCACCGCTTGCCTCCGAATCCGGTGTAACGGAAAGCTTAATCGCTGTAATGGTTTTTCTCTGAATGATTCTTGTTCTGAATGTCAGATAAACGTGTGTACCTACCAACAGGATCAGCATGACAGGCCCCCACACAAAGCCATTGATTTTTGTTACAAAAGCGTTAAAAGTTTCTAACATACCTACTTCCCTCCTCTTTTCGTTTAAAAAAGATGATCTTCCTTTTTTTGCATCAGCATCGAAATCAGAGTTGCGCGCGTTTCTGTTTTTCAAAAATACTCATACATCATTCCATTCGGAACACACCTATATGATACATAAAAAATGACCATAGCGCAAGATATTTTTTGATAATTTTCAATTTTTTTCCATTTTTAACAAAGCTTTTTATATGTTATATCCATTAAAACCGTTGATTTTATCTGTTTTTTATGCACTTCGACATCAGCAAAAAGACATCCGTCCGTTAAGAAAACGTGAATTTATTTCGTTCAGCGGATAAACAGAAGTCCATTTAAATATTGAAAAATCAACATTTTTCGATGTTTTTATAAAAGCAACGACAAAATTCTCTTTTTACCGATATTGTTATATTGCACAAAAAATTTTTACGTTTTCTTAACACTGTATGCAAAAAACAGAGCGCTTCTATTCCCGCTATACACGCCTCCCTTTCGACGCAAGCTCCAATAATCCAATCAGGATCCGGAACACCATGCAGAGCCATTGATGGCGCACTTATGAAACGTCTCCATTTCTCTTCCCTCCTTTTTGAAAATATCGGAATGCTGTCCGAAGTGTTTCTGCTTCGGTATACTTGGAATTTATTCGTTTTCCGCGAGAAATATGCCATCTGCGCCCATTCAGATTATATTAAAAAACGGAAGAAACCATTTTTCGAGGTTTCCTCCGCTTTTATAGGTACTATACTTACATCTCTTTGTTTTCTTCTTCCGCAATGGCTTCTGCAATTTCCTGCTCATCTGTTTCTTCTGCTTGCTCATCCGCTTCTTCTGTTTCCTCATCCTTCGGCTCACGCATCAGGCGCAGTGCCACAACCAGAATGACAACGGCAACCACAATCTGCGGAACCGTATGGCTAAGTGCCCATGCAAAATCAGGGATATAGAAAAACCGCTCCATCAAGTACATTGCCTGCTTCCACAGCTCAGAAAGGGCAATCAGGAGCAATACAAAGCCGAACACGCGGCGGTGCTTGGGACTGCATTTCCAATCTCTGTCCAAATTTACATAATCCGCAAAAATAAATCTGTCTTCCACTGTCGCAAATTCCTCTTCCGTCATGCGCCGCAGGTTATGCGTGTGAAAAAAGCTGTAGCACCATACAATCGGGCAGATAAAGAAGATCAATTCCTCAAAGCCCAGCCATGCCGCTAAGGCAATCGTACCAAAAAACAACCCCATCAGGCTGACTCCCTGCCGATACAGCCCCATGTACATCTCCCCTGCCCCCGGGCAGCAGGAAAATACCAGTGTGAAAAAACGATTCTTTTGATTGGTCATAAAAAACGCCTCCTATTGCTTGTTCTTTCTTCATCTGCATCTATCATAGCAGAGAAGTTTTAGACTTTCTTTCAGCAATGTTTAAGGTTTCTTAAAGAATCGCAGAATATTTTCGCAATAAAAAAAGAATCGCAAGCGACTCTTTTTTTATGACTGCATTATTCTTCTGCTTCCGTTTCAAATTCCGCCGCCTTTTCGCCGCCAGGGAGGAATTTTTCAATCTCCGCCCAGAGCTCCTCCACGCCCGTTTTCTTCTCACCGGAGAAGGGAATCAGCACATCCTGCGGCTGTAATTTCAGCGTTTTTCGAATCACCGCAAGCTGCTTGGGAATCTGGCTGCGGTTCAGCTTATCGGATTTTGTTGCCGCAATGATGATATCAAAGCCGAAATGCTTCAGCCAGTCATACATCATAATATCATTCTTCCCTGGCTCATGGCGAATATCAATCAGCAGGATAATCGCGCGCAGCTCCTCTCTGCGTGTCAGATACTCCTCCATCATCTGTCCCCATTTTGCCACCTCGGATTTCGGCACCTTGGCATAGCCATAGCCCGGCAGGTCAACCACATACATCATATCATTCACACCATAAAAATTGATGGTGCGTGTTTTTCCGGGCTGAGAGCTGGTTCTTGCCAGTGCCTTTCTGCCCAGAATCGCATTGATGAGCGTAGATTTGCCGACATTGGATTTTCCGGCGAAGGCAATCTCAGGCTTGCCATCCATAGGATAATGCGAAAAATTCGTCCCGATATATTTCAAATCACATTGCTTTACCTTCATGCGTCTTTTTCTCCCTTCACCAATGCCGTCTGCAATACATCCTCCATGGTTTCCGCCAGAACGAACTGCATCCCATCCTTGATTTCGTCCATAATTTCATCTAAATCCTTTTTGTTTTCCTTGGGCAAAATCACGGTTTTAATACCGACCTTTTTCGCCGCAAGCATCTTTTCCTGTAAACCGCCAATGGGCAGCACTCTGCCACGAATCGTAATTTCCCCTGTCATGGCAACATCATTGCGCACCTTTCTTCCCGTCAGTGCGGAAATGATTGCCGTTGCCATCGTTACGCCTGCGGAGGGCCCATCCTTGGGCGTTGCCCCCTCAGGAATGTGGATATGTATGTCCTTCTTCTTATAAAAATCAGGCTCCAGCTGAAAGCGTTCATTCTGAGAGCGAATGTAGCTGACAGCCGCTTCCGCAGATTCCGTCATCACCTTTCCCAGATTGCCCGTCACGCGGAATTTGCCTTCCCCAGGCATACAGTTCACCTCAACGGAAAGCGTTGTGCCGCCGACTCTTGTCCATGCCAGACCACGCACAATGCCGACCTGCGGCTCTTTGTAAATCGTATCCGGCATAAATTTTCTTGCGCCCAGAAGCTTTTCCAGATTTTTCTTCGTAACCGTCAAGGATTTTCTTTCGCCCGCAAGAATCATCTTCACCGCCTTACGGCAAACCTCGCCAATGGTGCGTTCCAGCTGACGCACGCCTGCTTCTCTGGTATAGCCGTCAATGATTTCCTCCATGGCATCCGCTTTGATTTTCAGCTGCTTTGCGGTCAGTCCATGACGTTTCCTCTGCTTTTCAAGCAAATGCTCCTCTGCGATGTGCAGCTTTTCCTGCGCGGTATAGCTGGAAAGCTCTATTATCTCCATTCTGTCGCGCAGAGGCCCCGGAATGGTATCCAGACTATTTGCCGTACACATAAACAATACCTTCGATAAATCATACGGCAGCTCTACAAAATGGTCACGGAAGGTGCTGTTCTGCTCACCATCCAGAACCTCAAGCAATGCCGCCGCAGGGTCGCCATTATAGGAGACACCAAGCTTATCCACCTCGTCCAGAAGCATCAGCGGATTGATGGTGCCTGCCTGCTTCATGGCATTGATGATGCGTCCGGGCATTGCGCCGATATAGGTCTTTCTGTGTCCGCGGATTTCCGCTTCATCCTTCACGCCGCCCAAGGACATCCGCACATAATTGCGGTTGAGTGCCTTCGCAACGGAACGCGCGATTGAGGTTTTCCCGACCCCGGGAGGGCCGACCAGACAAAGGATGGTTGCATGCTCCTCCGGTGCATTTTTGCGGACAGCAAGGTATTCCAAAATACGCTCCTTCACCTTTTTCATACCGTAATGATCCTCATCCAGAATTTTTTCTGCTTCCGCTAAATCAAAGGATTCCTCTGTTGTTTCTGTCCATGGCAGGGAAAGCAGGGTTTCGATATAGGTTCTGGAAACATTCGATTCGGGAGAGGTTACAGGAATCTTGAGCATGCGGTCGATTTCCTTTTCAATCGTATCCCGAACATGCGCAGGGGGATTTTTTTCATCCAGCTGTATGCGGTATTTCGCCGCATCTGCGCCAACGCCGTCCTTGTCACCCAATTCCTCCTGAATTACCTTCATTTCCTCGCGGAGATAATATTCCCTCTGGTTCTTATCGATTCTCTGCTTTGTTTTGTTTTCGATTTCGCGCTTGATTTGCAAAACCTGACACTCGTGCTGCATGGTGGTAATCACCATTTCCAGACGTTCATAGGGATTCAGCCGTTCCAGAAATTCCTGCTTTCTGTTGTAGGCAAGCTCCATCCCTGCGGCAATGACATCCGCAAGCGCCCCGGGTCTTTTCGCCGCTACCACATTACCCATCAGATCCAGTGCGGCAGTATTATTCGCCAGCTTCAGATAATTATCATATTCCTCCACTGCAATTTTCATAATTGCCTGCTCCTGCTCGCTTGGCTCTTCCTCAAAATCCTGCGCAATGGTCGTAATTTCGGCATAATCGCAGTTTTTTACATGGATATTCAAAAGTCTGCCGCGGTTTTTCCCCTCCACCACAACATGTGTCAGATTGCCGGGCAGCTTCAGCACCTGCTTCACCTCTGCCAGAACGCCGATGTCATATAAATCATTTCTGGAAGGATCGGGAATAACAGGGTCCTTCTGCGTTACCAGAAAAATTTCCTTTCCGTTTTCTTCTGCCGCCTGCAGCGCATCCAGGGATTTCTGTCTGCCTGCCGGAAAGCTGATTGCCATTCCGGGGAAAATGCTCATACCCCGCAGTGCAATCATCGGCACAAGAATCGCTTGTTTCTTCTCCATTCTTTTCACCTCGTATATCAACTTTTAAAAAGCTTCCTTTTATGTATTTATCCGACGAAAAAATCAAGCTTCCGCCTTAACTAAATAGTATACAATAAATCCCTTCCATGGTCAAATCCCAGCTTTCTGCCGAAAAATAAAATCCTCCCGCATCAAAGCTGATTTTTCTTGTAATGCTCATAAAAATATGATATACTATTAAAGATACGAATAAGATATGGTAATAAATTGGAAACGCACACTCCTCCGGATGATAACGAACAACACATAAAGTTATGATTCAGGAGGATTTTTTATGCCAAAAAACAAATTTCAAGACGCTGTTTTCACCGCCATCATGGCAGCCGTAATGGTATACGGTATGATTGTGTACAATGTTGCATGGAACACAGACGGAGTTTCCGCCATGACATTTCTTGCCGCACTGCATGAAATGCCAATCATGTTCCCGATTGCCTTTGTGCTGGAATTTTTTATCGTCGGCAAGCTTGCGGCGGCTCTCGCCTTTCGGGTGATGCGCCCCGATGACAGACCACAGCTGATTACCTTTGCAATCTCTATCTGCATCTGCTGTATCATGTGTCCTGTGATGAGTCTGATTGCCACAGTGCTTTTCAACAAACCTGATTTCTGCACATGGGTACAGACATGGGCACGCAACTTCCCCATGGCTATTTGCTATCAGCTGTTTTACTGCGGCCCCCTCGTACGATTGATTTTCCGTACCATTTTCAGAGAAACCGAATAATTCGTTTCAAAAAAGCTCCACGCAGAGCCTTCTCCCGCGCGGAGCTTTTGCATTTCATTTTTACCCGATTTCCTTTTCCTGCAAAAAATCAATTCCTTCCGAAAGTGCCGCGCCCTCAGAAAGAAACGCCGCACCGAGCAGCTCCTGCACGGTTGCAACAGGAATGACCTCTATTCCCAAATTGTGATAGCTTTCCTTCCAATTCTGTTTCGGAATCAAGACCTTCGTCGCACCTGCCTCCTTTGCCGCCGCAAGCTTCTGCTCCATGCCGCCAACAGGAAGCACCTGTCCATGCAGACCGACTTCCCCCGTCAGCGCAAGGGTATGGGCTACAGGTATTTCCGTAAAAGCGGAATAAATCGCAAGAAACATTGCTACCCCTGCGGAGGGCCCATCCACAGGAATCCCTCCGGGGAAATTCAGATGCACATGGAAATCCTGTGCAGAAAAGCCGAACTGTTCCAGCAGTGTAAGCACATTCTCCGCCGCAGAACGGGCATTGCTCTTGCGTTTCGCCGTTCCCTGCCCGTTTTTCAGCTCTTCCTCCTCTACGATGCCCGTCACCGTTAAGCCATTGCCACCCTTCCGTACCACCGCTTCTACGGAAAGCAGCGTCCCTCGGCCATTGCCCTGCACCCCCAAGCCATTTACCACACCAACCTGTGGCTGCTTCGCAATTTTCTGCCGATACAGCGGCTGATATCTGCCTGCCTCTGCCGCCCATTCCAGCTCCCTTGCCGTAATCTTCTTTCTCCCCTCCATCCACGCCAGTGAGGTCAGCGACTGCACAAGATTTACTGCATCTCTGCCACCGCCTGCATACGCCGCAATCCTGCCGCAAAGCCCCTCCTCATAGGAAATGCCCGCACGCCGCAGGCTGTTTTCTGCGATTTTTTCCACCGCGGTTCTGTCCAGTGGCTCAAAAAAGATTTCCGTACACCGGGAACGCAATGCTTCGGGAATTTCCTGCGGATTGCGTGTGGTCGCTCCAATCAGCCGAAAATCCGCAGGCATCCCTTTCCGAAAAATCTGATGGATATAGGGCGGAATGCTTTTGTTGCTGCTGCTGTAATAGCTGCTCTGAAAGTGTGCCACCCTGTCCTCCAGTACCTTCAAAAGCTTATTCATCTGCACCGGATGCAGTTCCCCGATTTCATCAATAAACAGCACGCCGCCGTGCGCTTCGCAGACTGCCCCCGGGCGCGGTCTGGGAATCCCCGCATTGCCAAATGCCCCTGCGCCCTGATAAATCGGATCATGCACAGAGCCAAGCAAAGGGTCTGCAATGTTGCGTTCATCAAACTGCAATGTGGTTGCATCAATCTCCACAAACCTTGCACCTGCGCCGAAGGGGGAACCTTCCCTTTTCTTCGCTTCCTCCAGAATCAGCCTCGCTGCCGCCGTTTTCCCCACACCGGGAGGGCCATAAATCAGAATATGCTGCGGATTGGGGCCGCAGAGTGCCGCGCGCAATGCCTTGATGCCGTTTTCCTGCCCGATGATTTCTTCCAATGTCCGCGGTCTGGTCTGCTCCGCCAATGGTTCTGTCAGCTTCGTTTCCTCCATTGCCATCAGCTTATCCATCTCTACAATATTATCCTCGCACCGCAAGCCCTCTCCTGCGCCTTTTCTGCGGCTGCTCCTCCAAAAATACCATGCGCCCAGCCCAAAAAACAAAAGCTGCGCCCACGTCAAAAGATTCCATTCCAAGCTCCCATCTCCTTTTTCCAATCTTGGAAATAGTATCTCTCAACAGGGCAGAATTATCCGCACAAAAAACGGTATCACATAACAAACTTGTGACACCGTTTTTTCGTTTTTTATTTTCTTTCCTGCTTGATTAGCCAACCAAGCAAATCCAGCTTCTCATCCAGATACACAGAGGTCGGCACATCCAAATGCGTATCTCCTTCTAAAAAGGTAATGCTTGCCTTAGCATTGTTTTTCTTCAACTGCTCCACCATTTTCTCCGAGGAGGCAGGCGGTACAATCGTGTCTGCCGTTCCGACAAACGCCCAAATCGGCAACCCTGACAGCTTCTGCAAATCCTCCCCTGCCGTTAAGCGCACACTGCCGCTCAAAGGTGCGGCCGCAGAAAACAGCTCCGGATTTTTCAGCACCAAAGCCCAGACACCTGTACCACCCATACTATGCCCTGTCAGGCTGACACGGTCTGCATCAACACCATAGGTTTTCTCCATAGCGGCAATCAGCTCTTCCAGTGCCGGCATGACTTCCTCCCAGCCCTTTTTGCCCGCCGGCAACTGCGGCATTACCACATAGGCATCCAAATCAGCAATCTGTCCCTCCTGCAAAAATTTCGGCAAGCTATCCGCCTCAAGCAGCAATCTTAGGTCATTCCCCTTTCCACTTCCGCCATGCAGATAAAGAATCAGCGGCAAATGACCTCTCGGCTTTTCAGGCGTATAAAGCAAATAGTTCAGCTCTCCAACCGCAGAGGTACGCAGGGTTCCCTCCATTAAAGTACTTTCTGCCTGTTTCTCTGTAATCGTAACCCTTCTGGCAACACCGTCCCAGTCCACCCTTGCACCTAAGCATTGGCTCACAAAACGCAAAGGCACATAGGTTCTGTCATTTTTAATGGCAGCAGGCACATCCGTTACCATCGGTGTATCATTTACCAATACAGTCTTGCTCCCAATCGTCAAGCGGATTTTCGTTTGACCATCAGAAACAACCACCTGCCTTGTGCTTGCCTTCCACTCCACCTGCTTGCCCCTGTCCTGTGCAACCGCACGCAAGGGAATCAGCACACGGTCATCTTCGATATAAGGCATTCCCATGCCTTCATTAAATTCCACTGCCTTTCCGTTATAAAAAACCGAAAGCTCCGCTGCTGCCGCAGATACTCCGCCACACAGCAAAAAAACGGCAATCGTCCATATAAAACAAAGCCTTTTCAACATTTCTTTCTTCTTCCTCTCTTATAATACCAAAACCGTTGCAATGCTGAAATAAACCACCAATGCAATCGCATCCACAACCGTAGAAATCAAGGGGCCCGCCATCATTGCAGGGTCAAGCTTGACTGCCTTTGCCAGAATAGGCAGAATACACCCCAGTGTTTTCGCCAGAACAACCGCAACACCCATACTGAGGGAAACCGTCAAGTCAATATTAAACGGGGTCGAATGGTCGAAAAAGGTCATACGAATCATATTGACCAGCGCCAGAATCAGACCGCAGAGAATACCGACACGCAGTTCCTTGAACACAACCTTAAACGTATCACGCATCTGAATATCACCCAGCGCCAGACCACGAATAACCATGGCAGAGGCCTGCGAACCGGCGTTACCGCCCGTACCGGTGATGATTGTCATAAAGCTGGAAAGCATAACAACCGAATCCAGAAGGCTTTGATACATCCCGATAACAAAGGCACTCAGCGTACCGGAAATCATCAGCACGCAAAGCCACGGAATACGATTCTTCACCAGTGCGAATACGCTCATTTTTAGGTATTCGTCATCCGAAGGCAGGACAGCATTCATCAGTTCCATATCTTCTGTGGTTTCCTGCTCGATAACGTCCACGATATCATCGACCGTGATGATGCCGACCAGTCTGCCCTCCGTATCCGTTACGGGCAGTGCCATCCAGTTATATTTCTTGAAGATATTTGCAACCTCCTCCTGGTCATCCAATGTGTGTACGGAGATAACGTCATCCTCCATCAGATCCCCAACCAGACTGTCATCCTCCGCACAAATCAGGGTTCTCAGAGGAATAACCCCCAACAGCTTTCGCTGTGCATCCGTCACATAGCAGGTATAGATGGTTTCCTTATCCATCCCAACACGCTTGATTTCGCTCAGCGCCTTTGTAACAGTCATATTGGCACGCAGGCGCACAAATTCGATTGTCATCAGGCTGCCTGCGGAATTTTCGGGATAATTCAGAAAACGGTTGATCAGCTGTCTTGTGCCGGCATCGGTATTCCGCAGCACCTTTTTGACCAGATTGGCAGGGGCTTCCTCCAGAAAGTCCACCGTATCATCCAGAAACATTTCGTCCACGATATTGCGCACCTCTCGGTCGGTAATGGACTGCACTATATGCTCCTGTGTATCATTATCCATATAGGAGAACACCTCTGCCGCAACATCCTTCGAGAGCAGACGGAAGATAAAAAGCTGCTTTTCCGCCGTCAGTTCCTCAAAATATTCCGCAATATTGGCAGGCTGTTCCTCATTTAATTCCTGCTTTAGCTGCAAATACTGTCCACCGTCCATCAAGGCCGTATAATTATCAAACAGAATCTGCATTTCTTCATTCATATCACTCATTTTTTCACCCCAAATTCAAATAAAAAAGCACCGTATGCCTTTCAAAAAAAGTTTCTCCGCATACCGTGCATTCATTCAAAAAAGGGCATAAAAAACCACAGTCAACTCTGTTGTATCCAAAAAAGCTGACCGAAATACACGGTAAAATTTTTCTCAGATCGTCGATAGCCCTCAGGCTCTAAAGGAATGGTATCTTTACTATGACTGCCGTCCATTTCGTTCACCTCGCTTTGACTGTACGATTTTTCACTCACTATATCCAGTATATGCCTTGATAATTTTTGCGTCAACACTCTTTACAAAAATTTATCAAAAGTTTTTGAATTGTGTTGGATGAAATTGATTTTTTTGTTATACTATGGTTGAAAAAAAGCAAATTTTGCAAAAAATACAGGAAAACCCCCAAAAAAGCATAGGAGGAATTTTTATGGCTTTGAAGGAAACCATTCAGGAATTTAAGGAATTTGCCATAAAAGGCAATGTGGTAGATATGGCTGTCGGCGTAATCATCGGCGGCGCATTCGGCAAAATTGTTACTTCTTTTGTCAATGATTTGATTATGCCCATCATCGGCAAGCTGACAGGCGGCGCAGATTTCAGCCAGCTTTATCTGCCTTTGGACGGCAATCATTATGCCACCCTTGCAGATGCACAGGCGGCAACCGCAACCATCGCATACGGCTCCTTTCTCACGCAGGTGCTTGATTTTCTGATTGTGGCAATCGTCATCTTTGCGGCGCTGAAGGTGCTGGTGAAGCTGAAACGCCCTGCCGCTCCCGTGGAAGAAGCACCTACAACGAAGGTCTGTCCCTTCTGCAAATCCGAAATTGCAATTGAGGCAACCAGATGCCCCCACTGCACCTCTCAGCTGGAGGGTTGATTTCCAAAAAACAAAAGCGAAGTCCTCATTTTTACAAGGATTTCGCTTTTTTATTTTATCTTTTTCTGTTTTTTTGCTTCAGCCTTCCTGCGCGGCAAAAACCTTTTCGATCTCTGCCAGAAGCTGTTCGGGGTCTGTCTCCCGTCCTGTATAATCCAGCTCCATCAACTTTTCTCCGTCTCTGCAAAGCACATGATAGCTAACCGATTCGCTCCATTCCGTGCGGCAGACATGCAGGCAGGAAAACGCAGGATATTCCATGGAAATTTCCTCGGAGGCGGGGAACTCATGCCCCCTCTCCTGCCATCTTTCTTCGTTCAGCCTTTCATTCTCGATATTCTTATCATATTGCTTTTCGGCATCCCGTTCCCGGCGGAAGCAGGTATAGCGCGTATTCAGATGCCATTCTGCTCCTTCTGCGTTCTGCATATACTGCTTGGTTTCCAAATCTCGTTTTGTCCGCAGTTCAAAGCGATGCTCCACGCCATAGTTATAAAGTCCCCCCATCCGCTTTATCGTCTGATACATCATCCCATCAAACTGATTGGCGCTCATGTGAAGTCCCTCCTGCGCAGGGTCAACGCTTTCGCCGCATCGGATCAGGGGTTCATCTATCAGGCTTTCCAGACGCACCGCAGGCAGATTGGCGTATGTGCTTTTCTTCGGCAGGTCAAATGTTTTATCGTTAAAGTTGCCGCCATAATAGGTTCCGCCGACAACAAGAGCAACGCCCACCAGCGCCAGAAGCGCCTTTATCACACGATCCTTGCGCCAGTTTGTGTATTCATCGGGGATATCGCCATCCTCGACCCTCTCCTTTTTCCGCCGCAGCTTGCGTATCTCCCAATAGCCGCCTGCAAAAGCAATCAGAGCAGTTGGCCCAAAGAATCTCAGTGCAATCAGAAGCGTATCTCCGCTCAGCGCCGCCCTTCCCATGCTAAAGACGCACACAGCCAGAATAACCAGAGCAATCAAAAGCCCAATCTTTGTTTCACGGATACTCCCTTTCTCCTTCTCTATTTTTTTATCCAAATCCCGCAGCACCGCTTCCTGCGACACCTCCGGCTCATCCGCACTGCATTCCTTTGCAAAAACATAATCCAACTCATAATGGCAGACCTCCTGCCAGCCATCCTTCGCATATTCCGCCCGTTCCTCGTCTGTCGGCACATGCTCCAGCTCCTCGATACGGTAGCGCAGGTGCTGCGGCTCGTCCTCACGAAAGATGTATTTCAGAGGTGTCATCTCCTCCAGAAGCAAGCCCTGCTCTGCCATCTCCTTCAGATAAAGCTCGCCCAATGTTCCTGCGGATCTCCATTTTTTAATGCGCCTATCATCCCTGCTCATGCATCTGTCCCCCTTACGATTTCCGTCCCTTCCTTCTTTGTCGAAATCTTCTGTTTCATATATACCATACTTTTGTCCAACAAGGAAGTCCTTTTCCGGAATCGTAAGAAAATTGTAAGAAATGGTAGAAAAAAAGAGAAAATTTCTCATTTTCCCTTTTTCCCCTGCTCCCTATTCCTTATTTTTCGTGTATGCGCTTACCCGTCATGTGTTCAATCGTAATCTCGTAAAGCTGCACCGCAGGAAGATTCCTCGTAAGTGCCGCCTCCACAATTTCTGTAGTAGGGTAATATTTCAGTGCCAGCTCTCGCACTCTGTCCTCCGTCTGCCCTGCGTCCGCAACCAGCTTACATCTGCCGAACACAACCACACTATGCAGATAGGGTGCCCAATCCCCTTCTTCAAAGCTTTCGTTGCCATAAACGGTAAAGCAGACCTTATCATCCCTTTTCAGCGCATCCACCTTATGTCCTGCCTTGCCGCCATGGATAAAAATTTTTCCCTGCGCGTCGTCATAATAATAATTGACAGGAATCGCGAAGGGGTAGCCCTCATCTCCATTCACCGCAAGAATTCCTCTTTTTTCTGCGGAAAGCAGTGCCTTCGTTTCCTGTGCGGAAAGTGCCTGCTTACTTCTTCTCATTGGTCTGAACATCTTCTTCTCCTCCTTTATATACTTAAAAAGCCCGAAGGAATCCCCTCGGGCAGCTTTGCTTAATATTTTTTCAGAAAATTGCCAAATTTCGTATACTGTCCCATCCATGTCAAATCGACCGTACCCGTCGGGCCGTTTCTCTGCTTCGCAATAATCAGCTCTGCCTGATTTTTCTTTTCCGTATCGGGGAAGTAATATTCATCACGATAAAGAAAGGCAACTACGTCCGCATCCTGCTCAATCGCGCCGGACTCACGCAGGTCGGAAAGCATCGGTCTGTGATCCGCACGCTGTTCACAGGCACGACTCAGCTGACTCAGCGCAATCACAGGCGCTTCCATCTCTCTTGCAATCGCCTTAAGGGAACGGGAAATTTCGGAGATTTCCTGCTGACGGGAATCGTTTCTGCTATTGCCGCTCATCAGCTGCAAATAGTCAATCACGATAAGCCCCAACCCTTTTTCCACCTTCAAGCGACGGCATTTGGAGCGCACCTCCATCGGGGTCACCCCGGGGGTATCGTCAATGTAAATCGGGGCTTCGGAAAGGGGACCCATGGCGTTAATCAGCTCCGCCCAGTCGTTTTCCTCCAATTCCCCGGTACGCAGCTTCTGTGCATCAATCATGGCCTCGGAGCAGAGCATACGGTTGACCAGCTGCTCCCGGCTCATTTCCAGAGAGAACACCGCCGTCGGCACATTGGCACGAATCGCCGCATTCTGTATGATATTCAGCGCAAATGCCGTTTTCCCCATGGAAGGACGCGCCGCAAGCAGAATCAAATCTGATTTTTGCAGGCCTGCCGTTTTGGCATCAAAATCCAGAAAGCCCGTCGGCACGCCTGTCAGCTTGCCCTTGGAACGGTAGATATCCTCGATTTTTTCAATCGAGCCGACCGCGATATCTCTGATATGATGGAACTGCTCGGAATGGCGCTTCTGCATGATGTCAAAAATGCTTTTTTCCGCCGTATCCATGATGGCATTGACATCCTCTTTGCCCTCATAACTCAGCTGAGAAATATCCCCGGCAGTGCGAATCAGACGGCGCAGAACGGATTTTTCCTCCACGATTGCCGCATAATGGCGCACATTGACGGAGCTGCCGACTGCGGAAGAAAGGTTTGCCAGAAAAGGCAGACCGCCTATCTGTTCAAACTGCCCTTTTTCCTCCAGCTTATTCTTGACTGTAATCACATCAATGGGAGAGCCGGAACGATATAATTCCTCTGCCGCTTCAAAAACCATGCGATGGTCGGGGCGATAAAAATCCTCCCCACGCAGCACCTCAAGCGCAACAGATGCCGCTTCTCTGTCCAGAAACATGGAACACAGGACAGCCTGCTCCGCCGTTTCATCATGGGGCGGCACACCGCGCATATATTCTGTTTGCTTTTCCTGTTCTTCCATGTTTTCCGCCTCCTGTACGGGGACTTACGCTTCTACGATTTTCACCTTTACCTCTGCCGTTACCTTAGGATGCAGCTTAATGACTGCGGTTCTTTCGCCCAGCATCTTGATGGGGTCACCGATAGAAACCTTCTTCTTATCAATATCCAGCTTGGTCTGCTTTACGATTTCCTCCGCAACCTCTTTATTCGTCACAGAGCCGAACAGCTTGCCGTTGCCGCCTGTTTTCACCTTGATGGTAACAACCTTATCCTCCAGCTCCTTTGCAGTTGCCTGCGCCTTTTCCAGCTCCTCCTGCTTACGCTTTGCCTCTGCCTTCTGCTTCAGCTCATAATCATTCAGATTGCTTTTTGTTGCTTCCACAGCCAGCTTTCTGGGCAGCAGGAAATTCTTTGCATAGCCCTCGCTGGCATTGATTAAGTCGCCCTTTTTGCCGACGCTTTTTACGTCCTGTAATAAAATCATCTTCATGTCGTTTCCTCCTTCAAATATTCATCAATGGCACTGCGTACCCTCTCCTTCGCTTCTTCCGCGCTGCAATCCTTAAGCTGCGCCCCGGAAACGGTGAAATGACCGCCGCCGCCCAGTTTTTCCATAATTCTCTGCACATTCACATCCCCAAAGCTGCGTGCGCTGACATAAACCACATCATCCACCTTGCAGCAGACAAAGGATGCTTTAACCCCCGTTACATTCATTAAATCATCCGCCGCCTGTGCCGCCGTCAATGTGGAATTCTCCCGATTGGCAGGGCATACGGAAAGCGCCATGGAGCCAAGATACAGCTCCGCATCACGCACAGCGGTTGCTTTTGCCTTATAGGAATCAATATCATTCTGGAACAGCATACGCACACGGATACTGTCTGCCCCGTTGCGGCGCAGAAATCCTGCGGATTCAAAGGTAATCGCACCCGTTTTGACTGCGAAATTCTTGGTATCCACGGTAATGCCTGCCAGAAGCGCATCTGCCTCGATGGAGCGCAGCTTGATCCTCTTGCCGATATGCTGAATCATTTCCGTAATCAATTCAGACGTAGAGGATGCGTAGGGCTCATGATAAAGCAGAACCGCCTGCTCAATGAAATCCTGTGCACTCTTTCTATGGTGGTCAAACACAACGATTTTCTTTGCCGCCTCCAGAACGGAAGGACCTTCCACCATACTGGTGCGGTGCGTATCCACAACAATCACCAGTGTTTTATCATCCATTTCCTTCAGTGCATCCTTTTCCTTCATAAAAGCAGTCTGATAATATTCATCCTGCGCCATCTGCTCGAAAATGCACTTAATCCCTGTGCTGACCTCATTCATCACAATGCGGCATTTTTTGCCCATAGCTCTTGCAATGGCACAAATCCCCATGCTGGAGCCAAGGCTGTCCAAATCCCCATTGCGGTGTCCCATAACCATAATAGACGAGGATGCGCCCATCAGCTCCCACAGAGCATCTGCCTTTACGCGCGCTCGGATACGCCCGTTTCTGCCAACCTCGCCTGCCTTTGCGCCGTAGAACAGGTATTTTTCGCCTTCCTTAATCAGCACCTGATCCCCGCCGCGTCCCAATGCAAGGTCAAGCGCTGCCTTTGCACTCTGCATGGCATCCTCCAGAGAGCCGCCGCCAATGCCGATCCCCATACTCATCGTTACGGGAATATGCTCGCCAACATTGATTTCGCGAATGGTATTCATAATATCAAATTTCTTTTCCTTTAATGCCTCCAAATCCCCCTTGGAAAGCAGGAGGATATATCTGTCCATCTGCAGCTTTCGCATCACGCCGTTGGCATCCGCAGCAAACTGTGTCAGCTTTCTGTCCACGATTGCGGAAAGCAGGGGCTGTCTGTCCTCCGCAAGGGAATCCATAACATCCTCATAATTATCCAGAAACAGCATCCCGATAACCGTTTCGTTGCGGTCAAGTCTTTCCTCCAGCTCATACTGCTTGGAAATATCCACCAGAGTCATATTCAACACATTGCCGACTGCGCCGTTTTCCTCGACCACCTCGCACTGGTTCAGCATGGCATCGTAATGCTTTTCCTCCACTACAACCACAGCATGCTTGCCAATCCCCGCCTTTTTCAGCTGATCTACCACAGGCAAAATCAATTCCATATTCGGAAATTCCTTTGCGAATTTCTCATTATACATTAAAATGTGCCCCCGAATATCCAGCACCGCATAGGGAATAGGCATATTCTGGGGAAGCGGGAAGTTGTGCTGCAAAACTGTCGTATCCAGAAAGGCTACTCTGTCGTCTGCATTTTCTTCCTTCCGCGTGCCGTTATCCTTTAAAAGTGACCATGCAAAAAAGCCTGCCGCCGCGCCAATCAGCGCACCGAAGCCGACTCTAGCATCAATCAGAAAACAGATGCAAAGCAGCAGAATCACTGCCGCCACCCCGATGGGATTGCTTTCCCTTCCTGTTTTTTCCTGATATTGCTCACTCTTAGCGTTTTCGCTCATATCGTCCATCATCAGACCTCCATAAACGCAAAAAATCTTACCTTTTGTTTTTCCTCGAAAACTCTCTTTGCTAATGAGATATTATAGCATAAAAGCAGGTGTGACTCAATAAAAAAATGCCCTGCGGCAGGCTCTGCCATGGCGAAGCAGAAAAAATTTCGTCGAAAAACCAAAAATTTCACATCATCCTTATAGCTTTTCAGGAAAATTCATAGTATCATAGGATAAGATACTCCGGAAAACGGGTATCCTATTTATTGATTCGAGGTGTCAGTATGAGACGGTTTGATAATTTCAGACGCAGCAGAAACGAGCAGGATAAGCTGCTCGCAAAAATCTGTATCTATGCGTTTATTCTGCTTGCCGCATTGATCCTGTTTGAAAAGGTCATCGGCAATCTGCCAAATATCGGCAGCAGCATCACCAAGGCAACCAACTATCTGAATACGCTGACCGCACCCTTTCTGATGGGCTTCGCGATTGCTTATGTCATGAATCCCTTCCTGAATTTTTTTGAAAAAATCTTCAAAAAAAGCGGTGCCTTTTTTCAGAACCATGTGAAAATCACCCGTATTCTTTCTATTTTAATCAACTACGTCATCATCATCGGCGGTACGGTCTGGATTGTGATTTATCTTGTGCCTGAGGTACGAGATTCCATCATTACTTTCGCAACAAACGTCACAGTCTATTCCGATGCCATGAATGTGCGTATCCAGAATTTCTTCGACCGGATTGTGTATATCAACAGTGCGGATGTGAATAACGTCATCAACCGCCTGCTTGCCCCTGTGAAAGATATTTCGCAGAATGCGCCGGAGCTTCTGGAAACGATTGCCGTAAATGTATATGGCTTCGGGCGTATCACCATTCAGTTCATCATGGCAATCTTCATTGCCTTTTATATGCTGCTGGATAAGGAACGGTTCAGCCTGAAGGCAAAAAAAGGGATTTACACCTTCTTTCCCAAGGAAAAGGCAGATGTTATCCTGCGCTCCGCTATTCGCACGCATCATATCTTCCAGAATTTCATTGTCGGCAAGGCAGTTGATTCGCTGATTATCGGGATTCTGGCGTTTATCGGGCTGAATCTGATGAAGGCCCCCTATCCGCTGATTCTCAGCCTGATTATCGGCGTAACGAATATGATTCCGTATTTCGGGCCGTTTATCGGCGCAATCCCTGCTATCCTGATTACGCTGCTCATCAATCCCCCTCTGGCGATTGCAGTCGGCATCTTTGTTCTGATTCTGCAGCAGTTTGACGGGAACTACCTCGGGCCGAAAATTCTGGGCAATTCCGTTGACCTCAACCCCCTTTGGATTATTCTTGCAGTGCTGATTGGCGGTGCCTTCATGGGGCCTGTGGGGATGTTTGTGGGCGTGCCCGTTTTCGCGACTATCAAAACCTTTGCATCGGAATATGTCAACCGAAAATATACTGAAAAATATCCGACAGGTGACCCCCTGTCCATCCAAACGGATGCGCAGGAACAACCCGGAAAAATCAAATGAGATTGTACCATAAAAAAGGAATCTCAAGTCAGAAGCGGCTTGAGATTTTCTCTTTTTATCAGCTTACGAACGGAGGTCTTTTATGACAGAAACAAGAAGAACCAGCTTTTTTGCGCTGCTATTTTTTATTTATTTCATTGGGGTGTCCTTTCTGATGGCATATCTCCCTTTGGCATCCCGCCTTTCGGATAGCGCCTATATGCTCCTGTCGCAGCTTATCTGCTTTGTGCCGCCGCTGCTGGCATATTTTAAATGGTCGAAAAAAAATGTGAAGGAAACTCTGCGGCTAAACCCTTTGGGGTGGAAAAATCTACTGCTTCTGCTCTCCTTCGGCATTTCCATTCAACCACTGATGAGTCTGCTTTCCTATCTGACAGCACTCTTCTTCCCCAATCCTGTGGAGCAGTCCGTCAGCGGCATCCAGTCCTCCGGCTTTCTGGTTTCATTTGTGGCGGTTGCAGTTTTGCCCGCGGTGTTTGAGGAATGCTTTTCGCGCGGCATCCTGCTCTCCGGATATCATTTTCTGGGGAAATATAAGGCACAGTTTGCCTGCGCACTGCTTTTCGGTCTGCTGCATCTGAATCCGCAGCAGTTTCCGTATGCGTTTATTGTCGGATTTATTTTCGCCTTTCTGGTGGAGCGGACAAATTCCATCTTTGCTTCCATCCTGCCGCACATGATCATCAACGGCACAACGATTTTCAGCATCTTTGCCACAAGCAGTGAAACCGTGACAACCGCGGCGGCAGAGCTTCCGCAGGGCAGTGCGCTTGCTTCTCTGCTTGTTGTTTCCCTGCTTTCCCTACCTTGGCTTGCCGTGCTGCTCTATCTGTTTCTGAAGGCAAACCCTCCCGGAGAGGAGCTTCTACTGCTGGATGAAAACGGCAGCCCCTATCGGGAACGATTCCTTTCCCCTGCGATTATCACTATTTTCGCAATCTTTATTGTGTTCGGACTTTTGCCCTATATCATGGCATGAAAAAAGGAGCCCTTGGCTCCTTTTTTATATATCAAAACCCTCGGCTTTGACCTCTTACTGCTCCATCTGCTTCCCCAGAAAGCCTGCTGCCGTCTGCGCCAGCTTACCTTCCACCTCGCCCATCTTCTGATCCTTGGAAAGGAAAATAATTGCGCCCATAGCGTCCCCCTCCGCAATAATGGGTACAATCAGCTGATGATTATACGCGCTTTCGGAATCATCCTCCAGAACAGGGACAAAGTTCGCATCATTTCTCTCCGCAATCAGCGAGGTGCGCTTGTTGATGCAATTTTCCATTTCGGAGCTGATATGCTTTTCAAAAAACTCCTTTTTCCCGCCGCCCGAAACGGCGATAATCTGATCCTTATCCACAATACAGGTGATATGCCCCACAGTCTGCGCTAAGGATTCCGCGTATTCCTTCGCGAATGTGCCCAATTCCCCGATGGGAGAATATTTTTTCAAAATAATTTCGCCCTCGCGATCGGTAAAAATCTCAAGGGGATCACCCTCGCGGATACGGAGCGTTCTTCTGATTTCTTTGGGTATGACCACACGCCCAAGGTCGTCTATTCTTCTGACAATGCCTGTTGCCTTCATTGTATCTTCCTCCTGCCAAATTTATTGTAAATGTAGTATTTGCAGGAAAAATTGAAATATGCGCTTCTTCCCCTCTGTGAAAATCTGGCAAGAAAAAAGTCTTGCATGCATCTACATCCAAGACTGTCTGTTTTTATGATTTTCTCTCCTCTCCCCAGAAGAACAGTGCCACTGTTCCCGGGCCGGTGTGACTGCCGATGGTCGTGCCAATGCTGTTAATCAGCACCCTCCCGTTGAGGTTCGGGAAACGGCTTTCAATCAGCTTCGCCACCGCCTCTGCATCCTTCTCGCAGGCAGAATGAGAAATATAGCACTTCTCATGATACTCCAGACCATCTTCCGCCAATTCCTCCATCTTTTTTTCAATGGCTTCAATGACCTTCTTCTTTGTCCGTACCTTCTGCATGGGAATCAGCTTTCCTTCATAATTCACATGCAACAGCGGACAAATACTCAGCATTGTGCCGACAAAGCCTGCCGTTTTCGTTACTCTGCCGCCCTTGATGTAAAACGTCAAATCTGTAGAGAAAAACCAATGCTGCACCTTGCGCTTGTTTTCCTCCGCCCATTGGCGCAGCTCGTCAATCCCCATACCTGCATCCCGTAAATCCGCAAGCTTATCCATCAGAAGCCCGTAGCCGGAGGATGCCGAAAGGGAATCCACAATATAAATTTTCCGTTCGGGATATTTTTCCGCAAGAATATCCTTTGCGATATTCGCAGAATTCATCACACCCGTAATGCCGGAGGAAAGGCAAAGGTGCAGAATATCCTTTCCTTCCTTCAGAAAGGACTCAAAATATGCTTCAAATTCCGCCACATTGACCTGAAAGGTTTTTGTTTCCGCCCCCCTTGTCATTGCTTCATAAAACACATCAAAGGGCATAGACTGCCCCAGATCATCGGGGTATACCGTTCCATTCAGTTCATAATGAAAGCAGATATAATGGATATTTCTATTTTGAAAGTGCTCCAACGATAAATCCGCCGTGGAACAACAGCTGAGAACAAAGTTTTCCATGCGTACCTCCTTTTTCCGATTCTGCACAGGGTAAAATTATCACTCCCATAGTATAGAACCACAGTAGGAATTTGTAAACAAAATGCTATGTAAATTTCGTGTAAAGAAGTCGACAGAAGCCGCGGTTGCTTATTCTGCCTTGTTGTCCCTTGTCATCAGCTCCAGAACGGCATCCTCCACATTTTTCCCCTCAAAGAGAACCGCATAAATGCTTTGTGTAATGGGCATGGAAACGTGATATTTTTCCGCAAGCTGACAAGCCGCCTGTACTGTATTCACACCTTCAACAACCATCTTCACCTCATCGAGTGTTTCCTGCAGGCTTTTGCCCTGCCCCAGAAGAATACCCGCTCTGCGGTTTCTGGAGTGCATACTCGTACAGGTTACAATCAGGTCGCCAATACCGGAAAGTCCTGCAAAGGTTTCCGCCTTACCGCCCATTGCCATGCCAAGACGCTTCATTTCTGCCATACCTCTTGTCATGAGTGCCGCCTTGGTGTTATCCCCAAAGCCAAGCCCATCGGACATCCCTGCCGCCAGTGCCATAACATTTTTCAGTGCCGCGCCGATTTCCACGCCAATCAAATCCGTATTGGTATACAGACGGAAACGGGGGTTTGCAAATTCCTCCTGCACCAGCTTTGCCACTGCCTCATTTTCGCAGGCAATCAGACAAGCGGTCGGCACCTTTCGCGCAACCTCCTCTGCATGGCTCGGTCCGGAAAGCACACAGACCTCACACTGGGGCGCTTCTCTTTTGATGACATCCGAAAGCAGGAACAGCGTTTCCGGCTCCAGTCCCTTTGCCACATTCACCAGAATCTGCCATGTTTTCAGATAGGGTGCAAAATCTCGCACAGTTTGTGCAACGGCTCTGGAAGGAACCGCCAGAATCACGATATCCGCGCCGTCCACAGCCTCCTTGCGGTCGGTGGTTGCCTGAATGGAATCAGGAATCACCACGCCGGGGAGATATTTCTTATTTGTTCTTTCTTTCAACAGCTCATCCACTGCGTCCTGTCTTCTGGACCAGATGAAAACCTCATGTCCGTTTTCCGCCAGCATCACTGCAAGGGCTGTCCCCCAGCTGCCGGAACCAATGACCGTTACCTTTTTCATAAGCTGTGACCTCCAGTCTTATTTCTTCAAATCACAATTTCCAAAACGCATTTATTTTTTAGAACCGAATTTATTTTCCGTACCGTTTAAAAGCTTTTTGATATTCCCTCTGTGCCGCCAGAATGCCATTGCACTGACAAAAATCGTCAAATAGAGCATTTCACGCGGGAAGCCCAAAAGATAGGCACTGATGGGCAGCGTCAGCGCAAACAGCAGAGAGCCGACGGAAACATATCTTGTTGCGAATGCCATACCAAAGCCAATCAGGGCATTGGGAATCGCTAAGCGGATATCCATACTGAACGCCATTGCCGCCGTCATGCCAATCATAACGGCAATGCCCTTTCCGCCCTTGAATTTCAGATAGAACGGGTAATTGTGCCCCAGAACCGCCCCGACAGAGCCATATACCCCTGCCAGATTGCTCCCAAAAATCGCACGACAGATGACAAAAGCAATTACGGATTTCATAATATCCCCGATGAATACCAGCGCGCCTGCCTTTTTCCCCAGCACACGCAGAGCATTTGTAGTACCAAGGTTGCCGCTGCCATGCTGACGCAAATCCACCTGCCATATTCTACCGACCACATAGGCTGTTTCGATACAGCCGATGCAATAGCCGATACATAAACAAATCAAACGAAACATATCAATCCTTTTCCCCTTTTTCTCTTACAATGAAATGAATCGGTGTGCCGACAAAGCCAAATGCTTCTCTTAGCTGATTTTCGATATAACGGCGGTAAGAGAAATGGAACAGCCCACGCTCGTTTACAAAAATAACAAAGGTAGGGGGTTTTACGGATACCTGTGTCATATAATACAACCTCAGCTGGCGGCCCTTATCCGCAGGGGGCTGCTGCATTGCGGTTGCCTCGATTAGCACCTCATTCAAAACACCTGTGCTGATACGCAAGGCATGATTATGGTAAACCGTCTGAATCAGCTCCAGCATACGGTTAATTCTTTGCCCCGTCATGGCAGAAATAAACACCTTCGGCGCATATTCCATATATTTCAATTCCATGGAAATATCCTTGAGATATTTATTCATGGTCTTTTCGTCCTTTTCAACGGAATCCCATTTATTAACGGCAATAATTGCCGCCTTCCCTCTTTCGTGGGCAATGCCTGCAATCTTGGTATCCTGATCTGTAACGCCTTCGTTGGCATCAATCAGAAGAATCGCAACATCACAGCGTTCCACTGCCGCAACCGCACGGATAATGCTGAAGCGTTCGATTTCCTCCTTGATTTTGCTCTTGCGGCGCATCCCTGCCGTATCAATGAAGATATACTTCTGTCCGTCAATTTCAATCGGCGTATCCACGGCATCTCTCGTTGTGCCTGCAATATTGCTGACAATCAATCTGTCCTCGCCAAGAATCTTATTGATGAGAGAGGATTTGCCCACATTGGGCTTCCCGATGATGGCAACCTTGATGGCATCGTCCTCCTCCTCATGGATGTCCTTTTCAGGGAAATTCGCAATAATCTGGTCGAGCATATCGCCCAAGCCCAATGCCTGCCCTGCGGAAACGGGCAAGGGGTCGCCGATGCCCAATTCGTAAAATTCATAAATCGCCAGCGTATCACGCTTTACGCTGTCTACCTTATTCACCGCCAGAACAACAGGCTTTTTCGTGCGGCGCAGCAGATTTGCAACCTTCACATCATCCTCTGTTACGCCTGTTTTTACGTCTGTGACAAATAAAATTACATCCGCGGTTTCAATCGCAATCTGCGCCTGCTGCACAATCTGCTTCTGAATCACTTCTTCGGAGCCGATTTCCATACCGCCGGTATCAATTAAAGTAAATTTGCGGTCAAGCCATTCCACATCGGCATAGATACGGTCACGGGTTACCCCTGGGGTATCCTGCACGATGGAGATACGCTCGCCTGCAAGTCTGTTAAACAGGGTGGATTTGCCGACATTGGGACGACCCACCACTGCTACGATTGGTCTGCTCATATACTACCTCCTGCTTTGCAGTTTTTTTGCATTTTTCTGATAAATGGGCAAGAATGCCCAATTTTCCATTCTGTTTAGTATACCACAAAAAGAAGGGAAGTACCATGATTTTTTGTACTTCCCTTCTTATGCTCTCCTTAAATCAGTTCTAATACCCCCGCCATCACGCCTCTTTTTTCGCCCATGCCTCTATGGGAATAAAAACGCTCCTGATCACATTTGGTGCAAAGACCCGAAATTTCGATATCCCTTACCCCCATCTCTGCCAAAAGGCGGCGATTACATTCCCATAAATCCATTTTATATTTCCCCTCAGCGGAAGAATCGGGTGTTACAATATCATCTGTCCAAGAGATATTCTTACGGAACAGCTCCAGCACAGGCGCATCCATCTGAAAGCAGCACTTCCCGATGGAAGGCCCGATTGCCGCCGTCACATCCGCAGGGTCTGTTCCAAAGGTGCGCATCATCTCCTGCAAAATTTTTTCCGCCATGCGGTTGCCTGTGCCGACCCAGCCGCAGTGCGCCACGCCGATGGCATGGTTCTTTTTGTCCAGCAGAAACACAGGCACACAGTCTGCCCCAAAAATCACCAAGGGAATATGCTTCTCGTTGGTAATCAGCCCATCCACATCCGTATAGCCGCGCTCCGTCCAGACACCCTTGCCTGCATCAGCCGCCGTCACTCTGCGGACATTTGTGGTGTGTGTCTGCTGCGAGGTTACATAATTTTCCGCCGTAAAGCCGACCGCCTCCGCCAGAATTTTATAATTCTGCAAAACAGGCTCCCGTTCCTCGCCGCGCGCAAAGCCCATGTTCATGCTTGCCCAGTAATCTGTGCTGACACCGCCGTGCCGCGTCGTAAAGCAGTGCTTCACCAATCCTGTCTGCTCCAGATTATCAAAGGTAATATATTCCAAATCATTCTTTCTGTTAATCTTCATCTTTCTCCCTCTTTTTCTTCTATCATTCAGAAAGCCGAAACGCATCCTCGGTATAGCGGAAATAGGTTTTCCCCTCGCTGTTCAGCACCTCTGCCACATCAAAGCGGAAATCATATCCCATTTCCATCAGACACTCCTGCGCAATGTATGCCTTTGCCGCACGAATGATTTTTTGCTGCTTGCGGCTGTCCACCGCTTCGGCAGGTGTCCCCATGGTTTCATTTTTTCTGTATTTCACTTCCGTAAATACGATTGTGTTCTCTTTCTTCGCAATAATATCAATCTCGCCCCTGAGCGCATGAAAATTCCGCTCCAGAATTTCATAGCCCATTTTCTGCATCTGCTTCGCCGCAAGCGTTTCTCCTCTGCCGCCCTTATCGGTTGTGGTGTCCCCCTCCTGCGGGCGGAGATTTTTCACAAAGCTTCTGCGGTGAATCGGGGTCAGTCCCAGCCTTTGAATTGCCGCAATATGCTCCGCAGAGCCATAGCCCTTGTTCGCCGCAAAGCCATAGCCGGGGTAAGCCGTATCATAGCTTTCCATCAGGCGGTCACGATAAACCTTGGCAACAATGCTTGCCGCCCCGATGGACATGCTCTTTGCATCCCCCTTAACAATTCCCCTTTGCGGCGTGGAAATGCGCGGAATCGTTACCGCGTCCGCAAGGATATACTCCGCATGGGGGCTTAGCTGCGAAAGCGCCTCGCGCATGGCTTCATAGGTTGCCTGTAAGATATTGATTTCATCAATCCGCTCATTGGAAACAATCCCGATGCCGTAGGCAACGGCTTTTTCCAGAATTACATCATATAATTCCTCTCGTTTTTTTGCGGAAAGCCTTTTGGAATCATTCACGCCTTCAATTTTACATTCCTGCGGCAGAATTACCGCCGCCGCAACCACAGGCCCTGCCAAAGGCCCTCTGCCAACCTCGTCAATCCCTGCAACAAGCGCATAGCCTGCCGCCCAGCAGTCCCGTTCATAGGTCAAAATTTCCTCTAAACGTGCCCGCTCCTGTAAATGCCTTTCGTATTTTTTCCGAAAAGAGGTCAACACATTCTGCACACCCTTGCGGCTGTCCCCTTCCCATTCCTGCATCTGCGCAGGCAGGGCATCCATCGGGCAATGGCTCAAAATCTCTTTTATTTCATTGATTGACTGCATATTCTCCCTCTTTTCTTAGTTTTCGTCCCTCGTATCATACACTATTTTCCGCTTTCTTGCAACGAAAGTGTGTGCCGCACCTTTGCACCAAAGCTTGCAGTCGCCGAGAACCCCGTTTGCAGCAACGGTCATTGCCAAGAAGAAGAACATTAAGTTAAACAAAAAGGGCAGACATTTGATTAGGTTCAAATATCTGCCCTTTTTATGCTTCTGTGGTCCTATGCTACTGTTGATAAAATCGGGAGTATTTTCATTCAAGTAAGCACTTTTCCTTCCCGATTTTTTACTCGCCTCATTCTCCTATCAACCGAAGTTTAACGTCTGAACAAGCCGATAAGCCATCTTGTGCGTCCTCCTATATGAAACAAACGAACCCCCCAAAGCCGTAAGGGTGAAACTTTTTTAGGAAACAAGATTCTTCTTATTTTTTCAGCCTTCATCATGAGTCCTCCACAGTATCGCAGTTATCTTCCTTTGTCATCGTCCATCTTCTTGCCCTTCGGACAAGAAGCGTCCCTCTCTTTCCGCTCGGTCAATTCATGTTTGTCTAAGCGGTACCATTCACATTTCGCTACGCTTCATGTTCACTTCGTATATTCTTCCTTCAAATCAAACGCATGATTCATCGGACCGCTGCCTGCGCCCAAATCCAGCATTGCCGCCAACGCACCGGAGATATATTCCTTCGCCCGCTCCACTGCGGCTTCCAAATCATTTCCCTTTGCCAGATTTGCCGCAATCGCGCTGGAAAGCGTACAGCCTGTGCCATGGGTATTGGGGTTATCAATGCGCTTTCCGCGGAACCAATGCGCCCCCTTGCCGTCATAAAGCAGGTCATTTGCATCATTCATGCTGTGTCCGCCCTTGCAAAGCACCGCACAGTGATAGGTCTTGCTGATGAGTTCCGCCGCTGTTTCCATATCCGCAGGGCTTGTAATTTTCATATCGGCAAGCACCTCTGCCTCCGGAATATTGGGGGTAACCACGGTTGCCAAGGGCAGCAGCTTTTCCTTCAAAGCAGAAACCGCATCCTCGCTAATCAGCTTTGCACCACTGGTCGCAACCATCACAGGGTCAACCACGATATTTTCCGCATGATATTCTGTCAGCTTTTCCGCAATCACGGAAATCAGGTTTACAGAAGAAACCATCCCGATTTTCACCGCATCGGGGCGGATATCCGTAAATACGCTGTCAATCTGCATCCCCAGAAATTCCGGTGTCACCTCAAAAATCCCCTGTACGCCGGTGGTATTCTGCGCCGTCAATGCCGTAATCGCGCTCATGGCAAATACACCGTTCATCGTCATGGTTTTCAAATCCGCCTGAATCCCTGCGCCGCCGCTGGTATCGCTGCCTGCAATGCTCAATGCTGTTTTCATGCTGTCTTCCTCCAAACTTTTTCCTTGCTCTCGCAATTTTTTACGCCTGCACCATTTCCGCGGAAAGGGCCTTCAATGTCTTACATTCTTCCTCAATATTTTCTGCGCCGAAAATCGCGGAAACCAGAGCCACACCGTCCACGCCGGTACCCTTCAGCTCCAGAATATTCTTCTTATTGATGCCGCCAATGGCAACCACAGGGATATCCACCGCCGCTGTGATTTCCTGCGCCGCTTCGCGAGAAACCTCCTCCGCATCCAGCTTTGTCCCCGTATGGAACATTGCGCCAACGCCCAGATAATCCGCACCTGCCTTCTGTGCCGCCAATGCCTGCTCCACATTTTTTGTAGAAACGCCGATGATCATGTCCTCGTCAACCAAAGCACGCACATTGCCTGCCTCCATGTCGCTCTGCCCTACATGAATCCCGTCTGCCTTGCATTTGATGGCAATTTCCACGTTATCATTCACGATAAAGGGCACACCGTATTTCGCACACAGCGCCTTCATTTCAATGGCTTCCTTCAGAAAGCTTTCCTCATCCAGTTCCTTTTCTCTCAGCTGTACGCAGGTCGCGCCGCCCTTCAGTGCGTCCTCTACCTGCTCCATTAACGTCTGCTTGCCTGTCCACATACGGTCTGTTACGGCATACAGCAGCATAGTTTCCTTTTCACATTTCATTGCTTTTCCTCCCGTTCTCAAAGGATTTCATATTTCGCACATTTTTCCAGTTCTTCACCGGTCAGATTGCAGATGGCATCAATAATATAATTGCGGTAGCTGGAATTACCGTCCTGCTCTGTCAGCCTTGCATGTGCCTTTTCGCCGCAAATGCCCATGGCGCAGACTGCCGCCGCCGTCGCCTCCAAGGGAGCTTCAGGGTTTGCCGTCACATAAGCCGCCGTCATCGCAGAAAGCTGACAGCCTGTTCCTGTAATGCTGCTCATCATAGGATGTCCGTTGTAAATGCAGAATGCCCTTTCGCTGTCCGCAACAATATCAATCGCGCCCGTAATGGCAATCACCGCACCCGTTTCCTGCGCGAATTTCTTTGCAAATGCAACCGTCTGCGGCAGATTTTCCTTCGTCACCTTGTCCGCGATATCCGCATCTACGCCCTTTGCGCCGCCTGTCCCCAGAGCCAGTGTCTTGATTTCGGAGATATTCCCACGCAGAACCGTAAAATGGATATCCTCCAGCAGTGCCTTGGCGGTATTTGTCCGCAGCTTGGATGCACCTGCCCCAACAGGGTCTAATACAACAGGGTGTCCCAATTCGTTTGCCTTTTTGCCTGCTAAATGCATCGCAGGAATAGTGCGCTGATTCAGCGTCCCGATATTGATATTCAAGCCGCCACAGATTGCTGTAATCTCCTCCGCCTCCTCGGCATCGTCCGCCATGATAGGAGAACCGCCGCACGCAAGCAGAATATTCGCACAATCGTTTACGGTTACATAGTTTGTAATATTATGAATGAGCGGGCATTTTTCCCGCACATGATCCAGCATTTCCTTTAACATTTTCCTTACCTCCTTATCTGACTTCCGCCGTTTTCAGAATCCCTGTTTTCCGCAATGCCCCCAGCAGAATACCGGACAAAATCGCACCGCCTGCCGTGGAAATCAGAAACGGAATGACATAGGCATAAAACGCAATCTGCCCTGCCTGCATTCCCATAAACAGAATCGCAACGGGATATGCACACAGACCGCCCAAAACCGCTGTGCCAAACACCTCTGCAATCAGGGTCAGAGGGATACTTTTTGTTTTCCAGAAGGCAAGCCCGCAAAGCAACGCCCCAAACATACTGCCGGGGAACGCCATCAAACTGCCGATACCCAGAAGGTTTCGGATTAAGCTTGCGCAAAATGCAACACCCACGCCGTAAAACGGCCCCAGAAGCACCGCACACAGAATATTTACCATGTGCTGCACCGGCACACATTTGCTCCCGAATACAGGGATATAGAAAAAGCTTCCAACCACTGCCACCGCGCATAAAATACCTGCATAACATAATTTTCTTGTTCCGAATTGCTTCATTTTGATAGACTCCTTTCTCAACAAGGAAGAACAGACAGCGTTCTTCCTGAAATACATAGACTTCCCCCTTGAAAAGGGCTTTCAGAAAAATCGGTCGAAACTCACTGGCTTCCTCTCACGCCGGAACACGGCTTCCCATCGCTGCTGTTCTTTCTGCAGGATATAGGGCGCTCCCCCTCTATCCTCCCGATGCTTCATCGGGTCAGCTTCCTTGCTTCGGAATCCGTCAGAAAGTTTTTATACTATTTTGCAATCAAAAAGGGAAACCTCTCCTTTGGAAGTTTCCCAACGCTTTCATGTCTTTTTCAAGCGTCCCTACGTTGGCATTATCCAAATCAGGTTATGGGTCGAAGGCTTTTCCTTCCTCTCAGCCTGCAAGACAAGATCCCCTTTGTGTTTACTTGTAAATTTTATTATATACCTCTCTGCCAAAAATGGCAAGACCTTCACTCTGCCAAGCTTCCTCGATCTTTCCGAAGAAAAATTCCCCCGATGGATTGATTTTTTCCCATCCGCGTGCTATCATAGCAGTAAGAAAGGATTACCGCTTTGGGAAGGGCGGTCAGTCCGTAATAACGTACCAGACCGTCTAACTTCTGTTAGGCGGTCGTTTTCTTATCAGTTCTTATGCAAAAAGCATAAGGTGATAACTCCAATGATTACCAAGCTATATTGAAACAAATCAGTATATGTAACCTACGGAAGTTTGCATGCAAACCAGTGCTTCGCACTGCTGCTTGCAGTTCCGAAATATCACCCCCTTTACAGGAAGCGACTGAACCGCCGAGCGATAATCCATATATTCAGTGTATCATAAACTTCTTTTTTCGACAACAGCTTCTCTCAGCCCTCCAGAAGCTTCCCCACGAAATACGGAAACTGCTTCTCCCACCAGGGCCAATCGTGGTTCACATCCTCGCCCCAGAAATCAATCCACGCCGGCACAGCAAGCCGTTCAAACTGCTCCTTCAAAATCCATGCGTCCTTTTTCGCTTCATCCTCCCATGCACCCTGTCCGCAGCAAATAATAATCTTTCCGCGGCGGAACTGCTCCACCAACGGATGATCCTGCGGCATCTGCGGCAAGTAATCCACAGGCGAATTATAATAAATATCCACATCATCATAATTCGGGAAGAAATACCCTGCATGAAACAGACCGCTCAACGAAAGGCATCCGCCGAAAAGGTCAGGTCTTCTCAGATAGAGGTTCACGCAATGATAGCCGCCCATGCTCATCCCTGCAAGCATCACTCTGCCTTCATAGGAAACGCCGTCCGTTTCGCTGTGAATCTGATGCAGGCGCGGCAGAAATTCCTCGCAGAGATAACGGAACCACTGCTCATGCCGGAGAATTCTGCCATGCCCGTCACCCCATACCGCGCTCCACGTTTCCGCATCCACACAGCCTACACAGAACAGCTGCAGCTGTCCGTTTTCCAGCCTGTCCGCAACGGTATTCACCATGCCTCTATCCTCAAAATCGTAGAAATTCCCATCCTGACACGGAAAAACAATCATCGGCAGCCCTGCATGCCCATATACCTTAAACTCCATGTCTCTCTGCAAATGCTGTGAATATTCTTTGTAATATCGAACGTGCATAAAATCCCTTCTTTCTCCTTACGCCAGCAGAAGATACGCAAAATAGCCGCCATAGCAGGCAAGCATCAGCAGTCCGTGCCGGCGTTTCAAAACCCTTCCGCGGTAAACACATATAAGCAGAAGCACCGCTGCCGCAACCGCCACAATGCTGTCCACCCGGAATGTAGGCTGATACACAACCGGTACAATCACCGCCGTAATACCGACCACAAACATAATATTGAACAGGTTGCTGCCGACAATATTACCGACCGCAATATCCGAATTGCCCCTTCTTGCCGCCGCCACGCTTGTCACCAGCTCCGGCAGGGAAGTGCCAAAGGCAACGATTGTCAGTCCGATAAAACGTTCACTTATGCCGAAAATACGCGCAATGGCAGATGCCGCCTCCACAGCCACATGACTGCCGAAAATAATTGCTGCCACACCAACCACAACAAGCAGAATCAGCCTGCCGAAGGATACCTGCTTCGCGTATGCGTCCAGCTCCTCATTCTCCACAATGCCTCTTTTTGCCAGCCGCAGAAGATACAGCATATACACCACCATGCACGCCAGAAGGATGACACCCTCTGCTCTGCTGATGATATTGTTCTGCAGCCCCATAACTGCCAATAAAATCGTCACACCTATCACCATCGGAATTTCATAATGAATCGTTGTTTTCTGCACCGCAATCTGACACACCACCGCCGTCAAGCCCAGAATCACCAGAATATTCATGATATTGCTGCCTACTACATTCCCAATCGTGATTTCCGCACTGCCACGCAGCGCCGCCGAAATACTGACCGCCGCCTCAGGCATGCTCGTCCCCATGGCTACAATCGTCAGCCCGATGACAATCTGCGGAATCCCGAATTTATTTGCAATGCCTGCGGAGCCCTCCACAAACCAATCCGCTCCCTTTACCAACAGCACAAAGCCAATCACCAACCAAAAAATCTCTATTCCTAACTGCATACTCTGCCCTCTCTCCTGTTTTTTGTAATCGAAATATATTTTTTCATTATACCCTCCTGTCCGAAAAAAATCTACAGCACCCTGTCCTTTTGGATAAAAAAATCTCCCTCCGTACATTTCCATTTTTTCGGAAAGCAATTTTCATAAGATGACGCAGCAAAATATTCTGCAGAAAGTTTACAGATATCTGCAGAAACTGTATGATAAAGATATCTGATAAAACGAGCAAAACAAAAAACAAACCGTATAGAAAAGGGGATGCTCATAGGATGACAGATAAGGATATCTATTTGTGGAGAACTACCGTAAAAACAGGAAGTCAGGATGGGAAGGCATTTGAATTCTGCCTGCAAAACAATATTTTGGGCGTAGGATGGTGCTTACGCAATACAGACGGCACTCCCTATATCCCGACTTCTATCGAAGAATGTGAGAAAAAAGGGCGCGAACAGTATGATTCCTGTCGTGGCTTTGTTGTATCCATTCATGCCTTAAAGGAAATGGCTGTGGATGATCTGATTTGGACACGCCATAATGGCGTTTACTATTTATGCCGTGTACTGAGCACATGGAAATATAACTGCGATGCCGCGCATATTTATGAGGATGTCATCAACTATGTGGATGTTGAATTCCATGAAATCGGCACTGTTGAGATGGTTCCCGGAAAGGTTGTAAACAGCTTTCGCGCAAGCGCAGCATTGCAACGAATAAAGGGGGATGTTCCGTTGAAATACTCGGAGCACCTGTATAATACGATTACCGGAACACAATTCTATCCGGGCTGCGCTGTGAAAAAAGAAGAAATTCTGGATTTCCTACAGCCGGAAGATGTGGAGGAGGTCGTCAGCTTGTATTTGCAGTTAGAAAAAGGCTATCTCCTCTACTCCAGCACAAATAAGCTGGATACGCAGACCTATGAATTTGTTGCCATAGCAAGAGACGGCAGCCACAAGGCATATCCGCAGGTCAAGACAGGAAAAGAGCCTCTTGACGGCAGTCATTATAAGGAATTAACAGCCAACGGAGATAAGGTTTTCCTGTTTACCGTTGAGGGAGAATATAAAAACACAGCCGGAATGGATATCATTGACAGAAAAGCGCTGATTGACTTTATATATGGGCATAAAAGCATTATGCCCGGCAGAATCAGGCAGTGGCTGTAATAGTTTGCCCCATAACTCATAAAAGACCGGCATTGCAGGCGAAAACAGCTTTGCAGCACCGGTCTTTTATCATATTATTTTTATTTTAGGAAGTCCTCAGAAATTTCCGAAGGAGATATTTTTTATTCTGCGTCATCCAGCAGATTCCGCATATCCTGCAAGCTGATAACCAACGTAGAAATATTATGCAGCAATGCAGATGTTGCAGGCATAAATACGCCGGCTACGCCAAACGCGATTAGCCCTGCATTGATGCCGACGATTGCACGATAATTTCTGTGAATTCTCTTCATCAGCAGGTTGCTGAGCCGTTTCAGCTTTACCAGCTCATGCAAATCGTCCGCCGCAATCGTGATATCTGCGATTTCGCGGGCAATCTCTGCGCCATCGCTGATGGCAATGCCGACATTTGCCGCAGACAACGCAGGAGAATCGTTGATGCCGTCACCAATCATAATAACCTTGTTGCCCTTTTCTGTTTCCTTGCGTACAAATTCCGCCTTATCCTCAGGCAGAACCTCGGAAAAATATTCCCCAATGCCGACCTTTTTTGCGATTGCCGCCGCGGTGTGCTCGTTATCCCCAGTCATCATCACAATTCTTTTCAGTCCAAGCGCTCTCAAATTGCTGATTACCTCTGCCGCCTCTGCGCGCAGGGGGTCTTCAATGCAGATGACCGCCGCCAGCCTGCCGTCAATCGCCAAATACAGGTGAGAATATTCCTTCGGCAGTGCATCGAATTTTTCCTGTTCCGCAGGGTCAATCGTGCATGCCTCATCCTCAAATACAAAATGATAGCTGCCAATCACAACCTTCTGCCCTTCTACGGAAGATGCAATACCGTGTGCAACGATATATTCCACCTTGGAATGGGTTTCTTCGTGTTCCAGACCTTTTTCTGCCGCCGCAGAAACAACCGCCTTTGCCATAGAATGAGGGAAATGCTCCTCCAGGCAGGCCGCCAGACACAGCAGCTCGTCTTCCCCCTTGTCGCAGAAGGTGTAAACCCTACGAACCGCAGGCTTTGCCTTTGTCAATGTGCCTGTTTTATCGAATACGATGGTATTTGCTTCCGCAACTGCTTCCAGATATTTGCCGCCCTTTACGGTGATATGATAAGAACCGGCTTCGCGGATTGCAGAAAGCACAGAGATAGGCATGGAAAGCTTCAATGCACAGGAGAAGTCAACCATCAGTACAGCCAGTGCCTTCGTCACATTTCTTGTCAGCGCATAAACCAATCCTGTCCCCAGCAGGGTATACGGAACCAGTCTGTCCGCCAGATGCTCTGCTCTGCTTTCCACTGTGGATTTCAGCTTTTCGGAATCCTCAATCATAGTTACGATTTTTTCAAACCGTGTGGAGCCGCTCATTTCTCTGACCTGTAAAACAATTTCGCCTTCCTCCACAACCGTACCTGCGTATACGTATGTACCGACTTCCTTTCTGACGGGCAGAGATTCGCCCGTCATGGATGCCTGATTGACCATTGCTTCGCCCTGACGAATAACCCCATCGAAGGGAATGACATTGCCCATACGGACAACAACACTGTCCCCAAGTGCAATCTCCTTCGCAGAAACCAGAATTTCCTGTCCGTCCTGCAGCAGCCATACCTTGCTGACATTCAAGGACATGCTCCTTGCCAGATCGTCAACGGACTTCTTATGTGTCCATTCCTCCAATGTTTCGCCGATCCCTAACAAATACATAACAGATGCTGCTGTGTTCATTTCGCCGCGGAATACGGAAACGCCGATAGCAACCGCATCCAGTACACTGACCTCAATCTTGCGCTGCAGCAGGCAATGCGCCCCGTGGTACAGATATTTTGCGGATTTCACAGCCGTAATTGCCGCGCGAACGGGATAAGGCAGGAACAGCTTTTTCCCAAAATGTATCAATGTCTGTCCAATCAGCCTGCTCTGATATTCCGCATTCATCTCTCTGGAAGAATGTCCGGAAATTGCCGTAGGCAGTTCCACCCTGTCATAGCAGAACTGCTTCAATGCAGTAATGATGTCTGCACGCTCCGCAGTGTATGTAACAACGGCATCACAGGTCTTTTCATATACCTTAGCGTGTGTCACGCCGGGCAGCCCCTCCAGATAGTATTGCAGGGTATCCGCCTCGGCAAAGGTCATTCTGTTCTGCATCATGTGCACACGAAGTCTGCCCTCTATTTCATGCTTAATTTGAAATCTCATGTTTGCACCTCCAAAGAAAAACGGAGCCATAGGCTCCGTTATCAGAACTCTCGTTCCTTATGCTTCTGTTGCTTCTGTTGTTTCTTCAGCTTCTTCTGCTTCCTCTACGGAGTTCTCCTTTTCGTAGCGTTTCTCGTTGATCTGCTTTGCTTCAGCCAAAATATCCTCTGCATTTTCCTGCACAACATTTGTTGTTTTCATCACGCAATCCTTTGCACGCAGCACTGCAGCAGTACCCTGTGTGTAAACCTTCTTCGCATCCTTGCTGCCCAGAACCTTCAGCCCGGCTGTACCAAACAGCACGCCGCCTGCAAAAACAGCAACCTTATCCAACTTAATATTTTTTACACAATCCAGACATTTTTTAAGCATGCCAAAAACCTCCTTTAAATTTTATCATTTTCTCTTGTAACCGGTGAGCATGGTCATGAAGAAACAAAACACGCAAAGCCATGCCCATGTTTTATGATTTTTCATACAAAACCTCCTCATCTGTTGTTTTCTGTCTAATAATAGCACTTTTTTGTAAAATTAGCCAAGTATAACATCCTTTATTGATATTTTTTCTCAGATTGCATCTGTCTTGTAGACATTTTTTACAGAAAGCACTCTTTCGTCCTTCAGGTAACCACAGTCTCGCAGACCCGTCTGCAGCACCCTGTTCCACTCTGCCGCATCCAAATGCAGCTTTCCGCCGTCCTCCAGTGTCACAGTTATGACTCTGACCTCCGCAGGCTCTGTCATTTCCGAAAATTTATAGAGATTTCTGCGGTTGATGGCACCGATTTCCTCCAGCATATTCAGCGTGCGGTATACCGTTGCCGTGCCGATTTTCTTGTTGATTTTGGAGGTTTTATATAAGATTTCCTTGCAGCTGCCGCAATCATTTTCCAGAATAATATCAATCACCGCAATACGCTGCTTTGTGATGCGGTAGCCGCCTTCCTTCAGCTTTCGTAAAATCATCTCTCTCTGCATGTGAATACGAAAATTTTCAAAATCTATTGGCGCTTCCTTTTCGATTTTTGTAAACTGTCTCACCTCTGCGCCTCCAATCCTTTTTATGTCTGATAAAAACTGATTTTGTGATTAGTATAGACTAACATTAGTTAGTTGTCAATAACTGTATGGCATATCCGCTCGAAAAATCCCGTTTTTATAAAATAAAAATGTGACAGAAAAAGCTCCCATCACATTTTTGTATTTTTCCCCATATTTATGTAGAAAAAGAAATGCCTTATTTATTCTTGTTTCTGTCTCTTACGCCCACCAACGTGTACCCCGTTGGACGCAGAATCATTTTAAACTGATCATCGGTATATTCCTTTTTCATCCGCACAAAAGCGGAATTTTTTTTCAAATCTGCCACAGCCCAAATGTCTCCCTGCTCATTCAGTGCATTTTCCACATACCGCACGCAGTTTTCGCAGGTCATCCCCTTGATATCCAGAACGGCAGTATAGGGGTAATCCTCCGGATTCTTGTCCGCTACCGCAACCCTTCTGCCCTCTCCGCTGTCCGCAGAGCCACAGCAGCCGTATTTCATGCTTTGTTTATATTTTTTCACCGTAAAAATCGCAATCACAATAATCACAACCGCCACGATACTGTTAAGCAGCATAAAAATCCCTCTCTTTCTCTCCTGCTTTTCCACATACAAAAAGATGGACAAAATATCCATCCTTCGTATGTAAAAAGATTTTTTTGATGTTTTTTCCGATTGGCTCGATCGGATGAGTGATAATTTTTACTGTTAGCTTTGACTAACTTATGGATTTATTGTAGCACTGTTTTTCCTACCTGTCAACTGGTTTTTTCATTCCTTTTTGATTTATTTCTATCAATAGCTGCACAAAAAAACATCCGCAGGAAAATTCCTGCGGATGTTAAGGATTCTTAGGATTTCAGAAGATTACTTCAGTGTTACTTTAGCGCCAACTTCTTCCAGTTTAGCCTTGATTGCTTCTGCATCTTCTTTGGAAGCCTGTTCTTTCAGAACCTTGGGAGCGTTGTCTACAGCTTCCTTAGCTTCTTTCAGACCCAGACCTGTTACTTCACGAACAACCTTGATTACTTTGATCTTTTCGGAACCAACTTCTGTCAGTTCAACGTCAAATTCTGTCTTTTCAGCTGCTGCATCGCCTGCTGCGGGGCCAGCTACTACTGCTACGCCTGCTGCTGCGGATACGCCGAATTCTTCTTCTGCTGCTTTTACCAGATCATTCAGTTCCAGTACTGTCAGTTCTTTTACTGCTGCGATGATTTCTTCGATTGTCAGTTTTGCCATTGTAAAGCACCTCCGATAATATTTATGGTTTATTTTTTCAAGTTTTCTTTGTTTTGCAAATCGCTGTGCCTACGCACATCTTCTTTGCTTATGCGGTTTTCTTTCTAAGATTACTCCGCTGCTGCGTCTTTCTTTGCGATCTGATCGATAACGCGTGCGAAAGAGGACAGGGGGGATTTGAAGCTGCCCAGCAGTTTGGAGAGCAGAACCTCTCTGGAAGGGATATCTGCAATCTTCTTCATGCCTTCTGCGTCATAAACAACGCCTTCAACCACACCTGCTTTGAATTCCAGCTCTTTTACATCCTTTGCTACCTTGTTCAGGATGCTTGCGCCTGCTGTTGCATCTTCATAAGAGAATGCGAATGCGCTGGGGCCTGCCAGATATTCATCCAGGCCTTCAAATTCTGTGCCCTGGATTGCAAAATGCATCATTGTATTTTTGTAAACTTTATAATCAACACCTGCATCTCTGAGCTGTTTTCTCAGTGCTGTGTCCTGTTCTACAGTCAAGCCTCTTGCATCAACCATAACTACGGATGCTGCCTTTTCCAGCTTTTCTTTGATTTCGTTTACAACTACCTGTTTCTGTTCAACTTTTGCCATTGTTTCCTTACACCTCCTCGGAATCCTACTTTTGTTTCCTGTCATTGAAAAAGCCTCTTTGCACATAGACAAAGAGGCTGAAACGCTCATAGCAATTTTTCCTCGGCAGGATTTACGCGGCAAACCGCACCTGCTGTCTACGGCAATGATTCAGTTTTTTCATTCAACTTGTTCATTTTACCCTATAAACAAGCGCCTGTCAAGGAATTTTCCAAAGATTATTCGGAAATTTTTGCAGGGTTTACTTTTACGCCGGGGCCCATTGTGGTTGTCAGTACAACGCTCTTCATGTACTGACCCTTTGCAGCCTGGGGTTTTGCTTTTATAATTGCACTCATCAGAGTCTGGAAGTTTTCTGCCAGTTTTTCGGAACCGAAAGATACCTTGCCTACAGGCACATGAATGATGTTTGTCTTATCCAGACGGTATTCGATCTTACCTGCTTTGATGTCATTGATTGCTTTTGTAACATCCATGGTTACTGTGCCTGCCTTGGGGTTGGGCATCAGGCCTTTAGGACCCAGCACACGACCCAGACGGCCAACAACGCCCATCATATCGGGAGTTGCTACTGCAACGTCGAAACCGAACCAGTTTTCATTCTGAATCTTAGGAATCAGATCCTCTGCGCCTACGAAATCCGCACCTGCTGCAAGTGCTTCTTCAGCCTTTGCACCCTTTGCGAATACCAATACACGAACTGTTTTACCTGTACCGTGAGGAAGAACTACGGCACCACGAACCTGCTGATCAGCATGTCTGCTGTCAACACCCAAACGAATATGTGCTTCTACTGTAGCGTCAAATTTTGTAGTAGATGTTTTCTGTACCAGATCGATTGCATCTGCTGCATCATACAGCATTGTGCTATCTACGAGCTTAGCTGCCTCGCTATATTTTTTACCTCTTTTCACTTTCGTGACCTCCTTATGTGGTAGTATCGGGAGAATTCCCTCCCACTCTATACGCCGTAATTTATCTGTTTAAAAATTCGGCTTATTCTTCAACAACGATACCCATGCTTCTAGCTGTGCCACAGATCATGCTGTAAGCTGCTTCAACGTTAGCTGCGTTCAGGTCGGGCATTTTCATTTCAGCGATTTCCATTACTTTTGCCTTGGGCAGTTTTGCAACCTTTGTTTTGTTAGGTGTGCCGGAAGCCGCTTCAATGCCGGCTGCCTTTTTCAGCAGAACTGCTGCGGGGGGTGTTTTTGTAACGAAAGAATAGCTTCTGTCCTGATATACTGTAATAACTACAGGGATAATCAGACCAGCCTGAGATGCTGTTTTTTCATTGAATTCCTTGCAGAAGCCCATGATGTTCACACCATGCTGACCCAGTGCGGGACCAACAGGAGGAGCGGGTGTTGCCTTCGCTGCGGGGATCTGTAATTTAATATAACCTGTTACTTTCTTTGCCATGATGGCACCTCCTATAAATGTGGTAATTAGCGGGGATTTTCCCTCCCACTCGGCAGAATTTTCTGCCGTTTAACAAACAATTAACTAAAAAATGTGTAAGCTGTTACAGCTTATCAATCTGAGCGAAATCAAGCTCTACCGGTGTCTCTCTGCCAAAGATGGAAAGACTTACGACCAATGTCTTCTTATTGGCATTGATCTCCTGGATCTGGCCAACAGATTCCGCAAAAGGACCTGTAGCAACGCGAACAGTGTCGCCAACTTCTACATCCAGATTTTCCACCTCGCCGCCGATGCCCATTGCACGCACTTCCGCGTCTGTCAGGGGCACGGGTTTGGAGCCCGGACCAACGAAGCTTGTTACGCCTCTTGTGTTACGAACGACATACCATGTCTCATCATTCATGATCATATTCAGCAGTACATAACCGGGGAAAACTTTACGCTGTACGGTTTTCTTACGGCCATCCTTCATCTCAACAACGTCCTGCAGGGGTACGCTGACCTCAAAAATCTGATCCTGCATCCCTCTGTTTTCCACTGTCTTTTCGATGTTGGCCTTAACCTTGTTTTCGTAGCCGCTGTAGGTATGCACAACATACCATCTTGCCTCGTCGGAAATCATTCTGGTTTCTTCTGCTGCAAGGCTTTCTTCTTCGACTTTTGTTTCCTCTGCTTTATTGATTTCTTCAGACATTCTAAACCATCCTTTTTCTATTTGTTTTCCTTATTAACCTAAAAGACCGATGATTGCACTGTAGCCGGCTGTAAACACCGTGTCCATGCAGAAAATAATAACGCCAATGATAAAGGATGTGACAATAACAGTTGCTGTTTTCTTCACAACTTCAATGCGTGTAGGCCACACGATCTTTTTGAACTCTGCTTTGTAATCCGCAAAAGTATCTTTGTCATTGTCTTTCTTTTTTGCTTTTGCCTGAGGAGCTGGCTTTGTTTGCTTCACTTCGTTCGTTTGGTTTGTGATGTTTTTTTCTTCCAATACGTTCACTCCTTAACTACGGAATGTCTCCACACCTCAATTATTTTGTTTCTTTGTGCAGTGTGTGGGATTTGCAGAATTTACAATACTTTTTGATTTCCATTCTGTCAGGCATAACTTTTTTGTCCTTTGTTGTGCTGTAGTTTCTCTGTTTGCACTCTGTGCAAGCCAAGGTAATTCTTGTTCTCAAGGTTTTCACCTCCGTCTCTGATGATGTGTTGTTTGCTTAAAATTCTGTCTGCCGAAAATTTTCTCAGCACACAAAAAAAAGACCTGCGTCTTCTCATAAAGAATAGCACAAGGTCCTCCTCTTGTCAACCGAAAATCCGGAAAAGCCCGTTATTTTCAGGCTTTTTACTGTTTTTTCCGGTCTGATTTATCATTTTTCGGGAATTTTTTACTGATTTTTCATAAAATTCTCCAGTGCCAGCGCCAGCTGGTCGGGGCAGCTTGTGGTTCTTCTGCCGCAGGTAATGCCCTTCAGCTTCTTTGCCACCTCCTCAGGCTTCTGTCCCTCTACAAGTGCCGCAATGCCCTTGTGGTTGCCGTCACAGCCGCCTAAAAATGCAATGTTTTTCACTACGCCGTCCTCCACATCAAATTCAATGCGAACCGCGCAGGTGCCCTTTGTGTTATATTTTACATGCATCCCTTTCTTCCTCCTTCTCTCTTATCCAAAAGAAAATACCACATTTTTCGCCTGATTTCAACTTTATTTTCGGCTTTTCCCAATCAGATAGGTAAGAAAGAACAGTACCGCCGCCGTCAGCACCATCGTTGCCCCCGCAGAGGTGCTGCAGGAATAGGAAACCCCTAAGCCCACAACGGAAGAAAGTAAGCCAAACACAGTCGCAGTCCAATGATAGCTTCCGGCAGAGGAGGTAATATTTCTTGCTGCCGCCGCCGGCAGAATCAGAAGCGAGTTAATCATCAGTATCCCTACCCAGCGGATGGAAACCATAACCGCAACCGCAACCATTATCACAAATATATTTTCCACCAGCATCACGCGCACGCCGCGGCTTGCCGCCAGAGAGCGGTTCACACTCAGCAGCAGCAGCTGATTATACAGCAATGCCCACAGCGCATACGCCGCAACAAGCACAATCCCAATCGTCCATAAATCCTTCCGCCCGACCGTCAGAATATCCCCAATCAAATAGGAGGAATATTTTGCGAAGCCGCCGCTGGCGGAAAGAATCACAATCCCCAACGCCATTGCCGCCGAGGAAAATACACTGATGACCGTATCCGAGGAAACCATATTTGCGGATTTCACCTTTGTAATCACCAGACCAAGGAAAATCCCGAAGGCAAGCATCGCAAGCAGAGGCTCCTGCATCCCCAGCAAAACCCCAAGCCCTATGCCCGTAAAGGCACTATGCCCCAGTGCATCCGAGAAAAACGCCATTTTGTTGTTAACCGCCATCGTCCCAAGCAGGGCAAACAGCGGCGCAATCAAAACCGCCGCCAGAAAGGCGTGCCGCATAAAGTCATATTGAAGCATCGGAAATATCGTCAAAAGCTGCATCATTTCGCCACCTCCTCAAAGGAAAACCCAAATGCCTCCCGAAATGCGTCTGTTGCAAAAACCTTGTTCGCATCGCCCTGTGCCACAACGGTTTTATCCAGCAGCACCACACGGTCGGCATATTTGCGAATCAATCCCAAGTCGTGCGAAACCAGAAGAATTGCCATGTGCTGTCGATCCCGCAGCTCTGTCACTCTTTTGTAAAACAGGTCAAGCCCTGCCATATCCACACCCGAAACAGGCTCGTCCAAAACCAGTAAATCGGGAACCGGATCGGTTGCCAGTGCCAGAAGCACACGCTGCAGCTCACCGCCGCTCAGTGCCCCCAGTCTGCGCTCCGCCAAATACCCACATTCCATGTCCTCCAGAATCTCTCGGATATGCGCCTGCATTTTTTTCTGCTTGCCAAACCAGACAGGACTGCCGCCCTTCGCCGCCGCAATAAAATCCGAAACGGAAATCGGCATGCTCTTGTCAAAATCCAGATGCTGCGGCACATAGCCAATCCGCGGCATCGGCAGCACAACGCCATGGTGGTCTGTAAAGGAAATGCTCCCTTTGTAGTGTCGTTCTCCCAAAAGGGTACGCAGCAGTGTGGTTTTCCCTGCGCCGTTTTTCCCGATTAGAGCTGTCAGCTCACCGCAGTGAAACGTCAGATTGATGTTGTCAAGCAATATATCCTCGCCGCTCGTCACGCTGATATTTTTCATTTCGATACTGCAAAGTCCGCAGCTGTTATGGTTGCTCATGCCGCCGCCTCCTTCCAATGCTGTGCAACAGCCTGTATATTTCTTCTCATTCGCTCAATATAAGAGGGGTTTCCTTCCGCCGCCGTTGTCAGTGGGTCTAAGAGCGTAATCGTTTCGCCCGTTTCCTGCGCCAGTGTTTCGGCATAAATCCTGCCGTCATCTGCCGCCGTCAGAAAGAATCGGATGTTGTGCTCCCTCGCTTCATCTGCCGCTTCGGTCAGCTCCTTCGCAGAAGGTACCTGATATTCGTCCACAAAAATACCGCTTGCAATTTCCATCCCAAACAGCTCCGCAAAGTATGCAAAGCCCTCATGGAATACCTCTGCTTCCGTGCCCTCCGGCAAATTCAGCTGCGCCGCCTCCTGCAAAAGCGCATCCGTTTCCTCCTTGAACCTCGCCGCATTTTCCGCAAAAACAGCCGCATCCGCCTGATCCATCTCGCTTAACGCCGCCGCAATACTTTCTGCCTGCTGCGCCGCCCTTGCAGGAGAAAGCCAGATGTGGGAATTGCCCTCATGCTCATGCTCGTGTTCATGCGCTTCCGCTTCTTCCTCCTCATCATGGTGATGATGCGCTTCTTCCTCTAACAAAGCAATCCCCTCCGAGGTATCCACCACCGTCAATTCGGGATATCGCTCCAGCGCCTGCTCCAAAAAGCTTTCCATACCGCCGCCGTTGATGATGAATATATCCGCCGTTTCCAGCAGCTTCATATCCGAAATGGATAATTCATAATCATGCAGACAGCCCGTCTGCGGCTGTGCCATATTTTCCAATCTGATTCCCTCTGTTCCCTGCACAATCTCCTGCGCCAGCAGATAAACGGGATAAAAGCTAGTCACAACCGTCAATTTATCTGTTTCTTCGGTTTTATTTTTTTCCGTGCCGCATGCTGTAAAAAGCAAGGCTGACAGCAAGAACAGCACAAGTCCCTTCTTTTTCATATTCTCTCCGCCATTTCGCCTAAATTTCTTATTGCAAATCATTTGCAATTAGATATGTTAGCATTGTATACAATCATCTTTCTCTTGTCAAGCGTCCGCTTTCCCGATATGATGAGAATAGCATTTATTTTTTCTTTTGAAAGGAGCTCGCACATGATTCGTAAATATAAAAACCTGATTCCCAAAATCCCCGCAAGCTGTTTCATTTTCCCTACCGCAGAAATCATCGGCAGTGTGGAGCTGGGCGAGGATGTCATTGTCTATCCCGGTACGGTCGTGCGCGCAGGCTATGGAAAAATCACTATCGGCAACAAAACAAATTTACAGGAAAATGTCACCTTCCATGTAGAAACGGGTTACGATATCCATGTCGGCGCAGGTGTCACCATCGGGCATAACGCCATCATCCATGGCTGCACCATTCATGATAACGTCCTCATCGGCATGGGCGCAATCATTCAGGAGGGCGCAGTCATCGAGGAAAACTGCTTCATCGGCGCAGGCGCGATCGTCAAGCGCGGTATGCGCATCCCCAAGGGACACATGGCGTATGGCATCCCCTGCCGCATCGTCCGTCCCATCACGCAGGCAGAATATGATGAAATCCGCATTTCCACGCAGGAATATCAGGAATATAAGGCAGAATACAAAAGACAGGAGCAGGAAAATGACAGACTTCTGTAAGAAGAAACCCTCCTTTTCCTTTCCAAAAAAGCCATGACTTTCCGCCCTTTAATAGCTTTTTCTCATAAAAACATGAAATACACCTTGCAAATTACATTGTTCTGCGATAAAATAGGCATGTAAAAAGATGAAGGAGGTGTTTCCAATGGCTCATAAAATCGGTCCCGAATGCATCGGTTGTGGCGCTTGCGCAGGCGGCTGCCCTACAGGTTGCATCCATGAAGACGGCGGTGTTTACGTTATCAACGCTGCTGAATGCATCGACTGCGGTTCTTGTGCAGGCAACTGTCCCACAGGCGCAATCAAAGCTGAATAATTTTTACTTAAAGCGAAAAAGTGAGCCGTCAGGCTCACTTTTTTTGTCTTTTTTTGTCTGAATAAATCAAAAATCCTTTTTCGGCTTACTTGAGTATGCTTCCCTTTCCTCTTATGTCAAAAGAATTGCCTTCCCCATCGCAAAGGAATAGAGATAGGTCTCCCGAATAGAAATCCCCATTGCCCGCTCCAATGCCGTCCGGTACAGCTCCAGCTGGATGCGATATCGTGCCTTCAGTTCTTCTTCATCGTAAATGCGGTCGCTTTTATAGTCAATCAGAATCCCGACATTTTTTTCCGTAAAGTAGCAGTCAATAATCCCGTTTACCAGAATTTCGTCCGTCACCTCTCGATATTCCTCCCCGAAGAATACTTCCTTCGGCTGCATCAGCACAGAAAACGGGCGTTCCTTTTCTATGGTATCCGCCAAACGCAGCCGTTCCGCCAGTTCGGACTCGAAAAATTGCAGAAGCTCCCTTCTCCGAAGATATTTTCCTTCTTCCTCCGTCAGTCTGCCTCTCTGCACCAGCTCCGCCGTCAGGCTGTCAATTTCCTCCTTCGTATATTTCTTCCGAAAATCCGCTTCTTCCATAAAGGTGTGCATCGCCGTACCCATTTCGGCACTGCTCATCTTCCGCTTTTCCGCAAAATCGGGCAGTCTGATTTCCTGATGTGCCGGCGTAATGATTTCGCCTGTCATTTCCTCCTGATATTTCCGCTTGATTTCCGAAATGGAAAGCTTCGCAGGCAGCTTTGTCTCCTTCCCATGGGGATATTGCCAGCTTAAAATGCGGAAAACCGCCTGCCGCTCCTCCGTCATTTCCGCAGGGCTTTCCCATGCCGCAAAGAAATCCCGCTGTTCCTCGGCAGTCTTCTGCTCCTGCGCCGTTTCCTGCAAGGCCTCGTCCTTTGTCACGCAGGAAAGTCTCCATGCCGATGCCTCCGCAGAAAACATACACTGCTTCGGCAATCCGTCCTCCCATTCTGCCGCAAGCCGCTCTCTCGCAGGATGACGCAGATAGGCAGGCATCACCCAGTCCAGATAGCTTTTCGCACGCCGCAGACGGGATGCAGGCAGAATCTCCGTATCGCAGTCCGCCGTACTGCCCCATTTCAGAAACGCCTTTTCAAAATCCTTCACCGTTCCCGTCAGAATCAGCTTTTCCTTTGCGCGCGTCAGTGCCACATAAAGCACGCGCAGCTCCTCTGCAAGGTTTTCCTCCCTGATTGCCTCTGCCAGCGCACGCTTTGCCAGTGTGCGGTAGGAAACCCGTTTTTCGATATCCGTATAGTCCATACCGCAGCCCCATTTCTGGTGCAGCAGCACCGCACTGCGGATATCCAGCTCATTAAAGCTTTTCCCCATATCCGCCACGAAAACCACAGGAAATTCCAGACCCTTACTCTTGTGAATCGTCATCACCTGCATCCGATCCTCGCCCTCGGTCGGCAGCTTTGCGGAGGATGTCTCCGCCTCCGCCGTTTTCATATCCTCCACATAGCGGATGAAATAAAACAGTCCCCTGTGGCTGCCCTTCTCGTATTGCTCCGCCTTTTCCAGCAAAAGCCGCAGGTTCGCCTGCCTGAGCGTCCCCCCTGCCGTCACACTCAGATAATCATAATACCCCGTTTCGCGGTACAGCAGCCGCAGCAGCTCATGCAGAGAAAAATTCCGCACCTCGTTCCGCCAATGTGTTAAATCCGCAAGAAAAGCCGAAATCCGCGCGCGCAATGCCGCATCCTCGCCCTCCTGCAAATAGCGCCGCAGGCAGTCATAATACAATCCCTTGCCGCCCTGCAACCGAATCTGCATCAGCGCATCCGCAGAAAAATCATAAATCGGCGAATGTAAAATCGAAAGCAGGGGAATATCCTGTCTGGGGTTATCCAACAGCCGCAGCAAATGCAGCATGGTTTCCACCTCAGGCACCTCAAAATAGCCCTCCGCCGTTTCCGCATAATAGGGCATCCCCGCCTTGCCGAATACATCATCCAGCACACTGCTCCAATTCTTCATGGAGCGCAGCAGAATCGCAATATCTCCATACCGCAGGGGGCGATATGCGCCTGTTTTCTTATCCACAACCTGATAGCCGCTTTCCATCAGCGCGCGAATCCTTGCGGCAATCGCGGTCGCCTCCACCTGCCGTCTGTCCAGCTCCCTGAGCTCCTCCGAAAGCTCGGAATCCTCTGCCTCCGCTGTCGCAATCAGAAGAATCTCATTCTCGCCGCCGTGCGGCTCTGCGCAGTCGGGAAACGTCATTCCTGCATATAATGCCGCCGCATCATCGTATGCAATGTCCCCGAATTTCTTCTGCATGATCTGGCGGAAAATAAAATTCACGCCATCCAATATATTTTTACGGCTGCGGAAGTTCTTGGAAAGCACAATTTTCCGTTCCTTCTGCCCCTCCTCCGCAGGATACCGCTGATATTTCTCATTGAATAATTCGGGCATCGCCTGACGGAAGCGATAAATGCTCTGCTTCACATCGCCCACCATAAACCGATTATTCTCGCCGATGCTTTCGCCCGAAACTGCCGCCAGAATCGTTTCCTGCACCAAGTTACTGTCCTGATATTCGTCAATCATGATTTCATCATACCGCTGCCGCAGCTCTGCCGCCGCTTCTGTCGGCGTACCATCCTCGTTCACCAGAATCTCCAGTGCAAAATGCTCATAATCATGAAAATCTATCATATTTTTTTCCCGCTTTGCCGCCGCAAAGGCATCCAGAAACAGCTTCGTCAGCCGCGCAAGCCCCTGCGCAACGGGATACATCCGCCGCACCAGGTCTGCCTGCATTTCGGGGCTATAAGCAAAAATCGTCTCCTGCAATTTTTTAATCGTATCCTTCGCTTCGTTTCGCAGTGCCTTAATGCGCTCCGCCGTTTCCTTTTCCTCGCCGCGGTAGGCAGGCAGGCGCGCAAAATCAATCGCAAGATACGCCAGCCGCCATTCGGCATACCTCTTCTGCAATGCCGCCGCAAAATTCTCCACCATCGCGACCTCGTTCGTCAAAAGCTTATGATAGCCGCCAAATTCGCCCTCATCTGCCATCTGCCATGCCTTTTTCAGCTGATAGCGCGCATAGTCCAGAGCAGTCTCCACGCTCTGCCGAATCAGCAAAAACCAGCTGCAGGCATCTACCGTTTCCCCCTCCGCAAGGAAAAGGCTCTCCGCCAGCTGCTCTAACTGCCGCTTCGGGTTCGGGCTGCCCTCCGCAAAGGTATACAGCTGCAAAACCAGCTCCTGCAAGGGCGTATCCTTCGTAGAGGAGGAAAAGGTTTCCAGCAGATCAAAAAACCACCGGCTGTCCTCCGCCGCATAAAGCGTCTCGAATAACTCCTCCAGCACCTCCTTCTGCAGCAGCTTGATTTCCGCAGGGTCGGCAGTGCGCACCTTCGGGTCAAGCTCCAACAAATGATAATATTCCCGAATCACCTGCAAGCAGAAGGCATGGATGGTCTTGATATCTGCCCTTGGCAAAAACGCCATCTGGTTTTGCAAATGGATATCCTCCGGCGTTTCCTCCAGCTGCTTCGCAATCGCCACACCGATCCTCTGCCGCATTTCGGATGCCGCCGCATTCGTAAACGTCACCACGAGCAGTCTGTCTATTTCCTGCTCCTCCCGCAAAAGCTTCGTGATAATGCGCTCCACGAGAACCGCCGTTTTGCCGCTGCCTGCCGCCGCCGCAATCAGCAAATCGCTGCCCCTCGCATCAATCGCCTGTTTCTGCTCTTTTGTCCATCTGTTTGCCATCGCCGTTCCTCCCCACACTGCCCCCTCGGCTTACT